>Ga0114932_10004078_pt1 | contig 13899 bp, 12 predicted proteins | sample 2SBtaG_2_FD_87286 | JGI IMG/M metagenome (GOLD analysis project Ga0114932, IMG submission 87286) | Deep subsurface microbial communities from Kolumbo volcano to uncover new lineages of life (NeLLi) - 2SBTROV12_ACTIVE470 metaG | ecosystem: Environmental > Aquatic > Marine > Volcanic ...
AATTTCAGGTTTCAATTCTGCTGTAAAATTCTCAGCCAGTTCCTTACATTCTTCATATGTCTTACCGTGCCTATATGCAGTATGCCTAGAACAGCTATCCATGCGTTTAATCATATTTACTAATCTAAAAATCATTACCAAATATACTAGTCAAGTTTTAAAATGGGAATTTTGCAGGGAGTTTATGGATTTAGACGTTGATGAAATGAAGGTTTTAGGCGCTGTTGTGGGAGGTGGAAAAACAATCAAAAACATAAAGCAAACAAGCAGACTTGATAAAAAAGAGATAGAAAAAATTTTAGAATTTTTGGACCGCTCTGAATTCATCAGTGCTGTTGAAGGTAAAGGGATGTGGGGACAAACACAATTCTACTTTGCACCTACTGATGATGGCTCCAAAAAGGTTGATGAATATATAGAACATTTAAAGAGTGAATGGAAAAAAATCATTGAATTTGCAACTGATGGTAAAAGGGAACAACTTGATGACTATATGGTTCAGCACAAATTTCTTGTAAATATGATGCTGTATTTTAAAATCATCAATCTGCCTGCTCTGGGGAGGCTAAATCTAAGATTCCTTATTGAAGGGAAACATCTTTGCTATAAATGTAAAAAAGAGTTGAGCAAATTTTCCCAAAAATTTTCAGTTTCAGACTGTAGAAAACGTGGATTAAAGATGCCAAAAGGGCTAACAACACATGATGATTTATGTGCAGATTGTTTTGACGGACTGGCAGTACGTTAATCTTTTTTCTTAGTTCTTCGTTTTTTGATAATTCTAAAACCTAATCTACCAATTAGCAAAATTACAACTATAATTATTGCATATATCCAAACGTCCATAACATCTTGATCTTCTTGCTCTCTTTCATCCAGTGGTTTTTGTTCTAATGGCCCTGACTCGAACTCTAGTTCAGCAAATACAGGGGATAATACAACACTAGATATTAAGAAAAAAAGTAATGAATGCAGGATTAATTTTTTGTACATATCTCAATCTTGTTTGCTACAAAGCTCAGTCAAAACACCATTTAGTGATTTTGGGTGGATGAATGTAACCTTGGTTCCTGCAGAACCGGTCTGATTTTTCCTAAAAATTGTATTCCGCATCCTTCCATTCTTGTCACTTCATTCTCAATATTTTTAGTTTCAAGTGCTATATGATGTAACCCATTTCCACGTTTTTCTAAAAATTTTTTAATTGGACCTGAATCATTTGTTGGTTCCATCAATTCAATATTTGCATTTTCCAGATGAAGTATTGCAACTTTTACCCCTTCTGATTCCACAGTTTCAAATTCGACCTCTTTCACATCTAATGCCTCCTGATATGCTTTGGTAGCCTCCTCAACATTATTCACAACAATGGCAATATGATCAATTTTCAAATCAAAACACCTCTCTTGGCCTATATTGTCCAAAAACTTCCCTGAATGTGTTACTAATTTCGCCCGTTGTAGCATATGCCTGAACTGCATCTATAATAAATGGCATCAAGTTTTTATCAGATTCAGCCGCTTTTTGCATTTTTGATAAGGCATATTGTGTTTTTTTCTCATCGCGTGATTTACGAAGTTTTTTTATGGATTGCTCCTGTTTCCTTCCTAAAGAATCAGTTACTCTCAAAAGGTCTTGTTTTTTATTAGATTTATCATCGAATTTGTTAACACCGACAAGTACACGCTCATTATCATCAACCTCCTTTTTGAGCCGATATGCATTCTGCCTAATCTCAGATTGGAAAAATCCCTTTTCAATGGCTTTTAGTGCACCTCCCATTTTGTCAATCTTTTTGAGATAAGCCCATGTCTTCTCTTCAATCTCGTCACATAGTGATTCCATATAGTATGAACCAGCTAATGGATCTACAGTTTTAGTAATCCCACTTTCAAAACCAATAATCTGTTGTGTTCGTAATGCAATCTTTGCAGCTTCCTGCGTTGGAAGTGCTAATGCTTCATCCTTTGAATTGGTATGCAAAGACTGTGTTCCGCCGATAACTGCTGCCATTGCTTGTATGGCAACGCGAACAATATTATTGTCAGGTTGCTGGGCTGTTAATGATTCTCCACTTGTTTGCGTATGAAATCTCAGATGCAATGATTTAGGATCTTTGGCATGAAATCTTTCCTTTAGGATTTTTGCATAAACTTTCCGTGCAACTCTGAACTTTGCAACTTCTTCGAAAAACTCTATTGTACAACAAAAGAAAAATGAAAGTCTTGGTGCAAAATCATCAATCTTTAGCCCTCTATCTATACATGTTTGAATATATTCAATTGCATTTGCAATGGTAAATGCAATTTCTTGGATGGCAGTTGAACCCGCTTCACGCATATGATATCCTGAGATTGAGATTGGATACCATTGTGGCACATTTTTTGCGCAGTAACCAATCATATCGCCTATCAGCCTCATTGATGGCTCTGGAGGATAAATGTAGGTATTTCTAGCAACATATTCTTTCAATATGTCATTTTGAGTTGTGCCTCTGAGTTCTTTGCTTGAAATTCCTTGGGATTTCCCTACGGCAATATAATATGCTAGAAGTGTTGATGCAGTTGCATTTATTGTCATTGAAGTTGAAACCTTCCCTAAATTGATTTTGTTGAATGCCGTTTGCATATCTTTTAGTGATGCAATTGATACACCTACTTTCCCAATCTCTCCTTCAGCTTGGGGTGAATCTGGATCATATCCAATTTGTGTAGGTAGGTCAAAAGCCATCGAAAGACCAGTTTGTCCGTTTTCTAGCATGAATCTATAACGTTTGTTGGTCTGCACAGCATCTCCAAATCCAGAATATTGACGCATTGTCCATAATCTATCACGATACATCCCAGGATGAATTCCTCGCGTAAATGGATATTTCCCTGGTTCTTCTTTTTTGGGTTTTTTTGTTGAACCATAATAAGCTGGTTTTACTGAGATATTAGAATCAGTCACAAATTGTTTTGATTTTGGTTTTTCTTTTGTCATTATCATCACTTCAGTATACTTTTTGATATGTTTTCAGCAGCCTCAAATGGATCAATTTTTTTTTCATGTACTTTTTTAAGATATGCTGAATAGGATTTATTCGAATGTAGTATTGATGAAATTTTTTCGTTGATATTGCCCAAAATCAGGTCATCAAGTTCTTTGGAAAGCCTTTGTTTTTCTGACAATTTTTTCTCCTTTTTCTTTTTTGATATTAATATTTTTAATTCTTTTATAAATTCGGCAACTCCCTTTCCTGTCTTAGATGATGCTTTTAGAATTACTGGGTTTTTTTCTACACTGCCAATAAAATCCTGAACTGATTGAAACAATTGTGATGCACCATCTAGGTCACTTTTGTGCACAATGTAAATATCGCCAATTTCAGTTATTCCAGCTTTTATGGTTTGTATACTATCACCGGTATGTGGATTGAATACTACAACTATAATATCGGCAATGTGAGAAATTTCTATTTCTGTTTGGCCCGCTCCAACACTTTCTATTATTATTGGATTAAATCCGGCATATTCTAATACACGTATACTGTTTCGAATTGATCTAGAGATTGCTCCAGTTGCACCTCTTGATGCAATACTTCTAATATATGTCCCAGAATCTGTTGATTCCATCATTCGTACTCTATCACCTAGGATTGCACCTCCAGTTACATGACTAGTAGGATCTATTGCTAAGATAGCTGGGTTCATACCTAATTTTTTTAATTGAATTGATGTTTTATCAATTAATGATGATTTCCCTGCACCAGCTGATCCTGTAATACCAATCACAATAGATTTACCTGAACTTTTGAATATTTTTTTGATTAATTTTCTTGATTCTTTTTTGTCATTTTCAAAAATAGAAATTGCCTTTGCAATTGCCCCACGTTTTGCCTTTTTCAAATCAGAAGTAATGTCCAAGTATAGTTATCTTTTGTTTCTGCAATAAATATTGGTATTGTTGACAATTAGGTTGGATTAATGCCTAGAATACTTGGAATACTATGAAAAATTGGTATTTTCAGGAAAATCACTATCGTCCAAATACTGACCAAGTTATCCTAGATTGTACTATTTTATTTCTTCAAAAGCACTTCTAAAGCTATTCTTGTTTGTTTTGGTATTTTCTTCTATGATCCATTTTGAAAATTTATGCACTTTTCTAACATGATCCATAATATCAGTACAAGTAGTATTGCACGTTTTACATCTGTATTTCATGACTACCCTGATAATCTTACCTTATAGATACCTAGGTAAAATTAGTAGAGCCTGACTGTACTATTTTTTAACTAACTGGAAAACCTAAATGCCCTTATTGTGATAATCCAGTGCTGATGATTATTCAACAAGGTTCTCTCTGACTTCCGAAGAGATTGATGAGATAAAGTTCAAGGTTTGTCTTTGAACGCCGAATTATGAAGCACAAAACTTGATTTAATTAATAAGAATATTATATTGATATTGATTTGTGCTAAGATATTCAGGAATTTGCCTCAATATCTTCTTCAAGGTCTCTGCCAAGCCCATCCCACCATTGACTAGATTCCTTTTCCATGTACAAGTTCGGGTGTGATGATATATAGATCTGCTGGTTTCTAAGTTTTCATGTAAACTATTCTAGATTTTGGTTCGTCAGACTCATGAATTTCTATTTTTAGACCAATTTCCCCAAATTGATTATGAGTTATAGAAAATGTAACTGGCATTGTTTCCCAACCATATTTTGGTGGAGAAGTAATTTGCACAGTTTCTACAAACGATTGCTGTGAAAATTCTTTATGAAATGTTTCATCCATACCCAAAATCTCAATTATTACAGAATCAGTTTTTTCTGATATATCGGCATAAGTAATCTCTATGGTATTATTTTCTGGTTTATACAAAGCATCTACAGAAATTGCCTGTGATATCATTGATTCGTCAATTGGTGAATTAGATATTGCTAAAACTATTATGATTGCTATAACAGATAAACATGCACCGATAACTAATTTTTTAATCATAGTTATATGAATTCTTTTTTGATCCGTTGCAAAAATTTGGATCTAATTCTAACTCTTTCTAATGTTTGTTCCAATATACGTTCAGTTCCTGGCATTGGATTCCTCTTAAAAAAAGTACGTACTTCTTTTTCCTGTTTGTTCTCAACTACTCCACCAATACTTGCAACAATCCTATTGGCTAATGGGTTTCCTGCTCCAAATTTTTTCACAAGATTTTTCCAATATTTTTTTAACCATGGCCAGAGAATATCCTTTCCATAAATATTAGCTGCTATATTCATAATTGGTACACGAATATTTTGTGAACGCACATCTGAAGTCAGAGAAAAATTTAGAGTTTTTATAAGAAGATTCTTCTGTTTGAAACTGCATAGTGCGGTAAGAAATCGCATTTTTTCTTCCTGAAGAATAGCCTTCTTGTAAAGTGATGTCAATTTACTATGAGTTTTCTGATCCCCTTGCCATGCAGTCAAGACAAAAACTGGTTCCTGTAAATCAGCATCAAGCGAATTTTTATTTTTAATGAATTTATTAAAGCGTTTTTTAGATTCGTTGAGTACTTCTTTATCACCTAATTTTCCGAGTGCGGTTATCACAAAACTGCGTAGTAATGAATCAGTATGTTTTTCATTCTTCTTAGAATCCCATCCAAGGTGATCAAATATGCTCCCCAAAAATTGTAAGGCATAAACACGAATTTCATCAGAGAATTTTTCATTAATTGTAAGATTATACAGATAGTAAAGATGGTGTGCTACATTCAGCAAAGTAATGTAATCATCTTCATCATGATATGATGTAGTAAAATCAAGATATTCTTGAAGTTGTTTGTCACCTATAACACACTGTGAAAACAAATCATTTTGTAAACTCCATCGATCAACATGGTTCAGTATTTTTTCATCTACCAATAATGACAGATTCTCCAGACTCGCCTTGTCATATTCTACTCTGTAAAATCCATACCTACCGGAATTAATTATGAAATTTGAATCAGTATTTTTTAATGGTACTTTCCTACTGCGTGATTTTAACAGTATTGAGTTTTGATTGTTACCTTCATCGATCACTATAGGAATCTCCCATACACTTTTTGAGGATTTGCTACCATCAGCTAAGAATCGTTTTTGTGATAACATGACATGTGAATTTTCTCGTTGAGCAGTAACAATAGGATAACCAACTATGTCTATCCATGTTTTCATCATTGGTTTAACAGGTTTGTGTGCAACACTTCCAATCGAATTCCATAAATCTTGCCCTTCTGCATTTGAATATCTATATTTTGTTAAATAATGTTTAAGCCCTTTTCGAAAGTTTTCCACACCGACATAGTTTTCAAGCATACGTAAAACACAGCCACCCTTATCATAGCTAATTACATCAAAGATCTCTCTAATTTGTGCAGGATGCTTTACGTCTACATTAATTGGATGAGAATTCTTCAATGCGTCCAGACTCATAGCTTGTAACATAGCATCATCCAAAAATTGGTTCCAAAGATCCCATTCTGGATAAAATTTATCAACAATCTTTGTTGCCATAAATGTTGCAAAACTCTCATTCAGCCAAAGGTCATTCCACCATTTCATTGTGACAAGATTACCAAACCATTGATGTGCTAATTCATGTGATATCACTTCTGCAATGTACTGCTTTGTCTTAGTTGAGGATGTCTTTGGATCGTAAAGTAAAATCGCCTCTCTAAATGTAATTGCACCCCAATTTTCCATTGCACCTGCAGCAAAATCAGGAATTGCAATCATGTCAAGTTTGGGAAGTGGGTATTTTATTCCAAAATATTTTTCATATTCAGCAAGAAATTGTTTTGTGAATTGTAATGAAAGTTTTCCTTTATTCTTATTACCCTTTGTGGTAACAATTCGTAGTTTTATATCACGCAATTTTCCATGCAAATACTCGAACTCACCCACTCCAAGATAGAGAAGGTATGTAGACATTATTGGGGTTCGCTGAAACTCGTACAAAAATTTAGAGTCAACAGTTTTCTTAGATGATACAGGCATATTTGAAATTGCATCAAGATGTTTATCCACTAATAATGAAACATCAAAAGTAGCTTTAACAGCTGGTTCATCCCAACATGGAAATGCTCTTCTAGCATCAGCAGCCTCAAACTGTGTTGTTGCTAGATATTTTGTTTTTCCATTTTGATCTTTATACTGGCTTTTGTAAAATCCCAAAAGTCTGTCATTTAAAGTCCCAGTAAATTCAATACATAATTTTACCTTTCCCTTAATTTTTTTGGCAAGTTTTATTGTCAGTTTTTCATTTTTCTCATTTAGTGATGTGCCTACAGTGATAGTTTTTCTACCCTGTATTATATGGGATTTCTTTATTTTCAGCTCCGCTGCGTCTAACAAAATTAAATTTGTGGGTTTTGAAATATCGAGAGTGATGATTTCTGTACCATTAAACGTAAAATTATGAAATAATGGTTCAAACTCTATCTCATAATTAATTGGAGTAATGTTTGCCATATTCATTAATGTTAAGAATCATTATCTAAATTTATGTCAATAGTTATTACTTATGTTTATAACTGCATAAATTTTTTATCATTCATTGAACGATAAGGTGGTAACTGGTATTGTAATAGTTATAATATCAGTGATTGGAATGTTCCTAGGCTTGACACAATTTTTCGGTGAAGTAACTATTACGCCATAACATACAAAATTCATAATTATGAAAAGTCTATTTTCTATGTAATCTAATATTATTCATGTATGAATGCAGTGCTAATGACAGAAACGAGCTTGAATCTATACAAGGTCAAATTCTTGAAAGGATACAATATTTGAGAGAAAGAAATCTTGATATCGAGACTGATGAAATATTACTTGATTATTACAGTTTTAATGATGAAGTGATATCATGTATTCTTAATGATCATTCATTCAGCCCAATAATATTTGGAATAATGGCGGTTATAGGCATGTTTGTACTCTATAGAATTTGGAGATTAAGGAAAAAAAATTTAAAAGATTTTAAGGGAAATATGTGAATACATAATATGAAACAAAAAACAGCATCTCGTAAAATAAAGATCCTTGTTGCAAAACTAGGTTTAGATGGTCATGATAGAGGTGCATTAGTTTTATGCCGTGGATTTAGAGATGCTGGAATGGAAGTAATTTATTCTGGTTTATTTGCTACACCCGATAGAATAGCACAGATTGCAGAAGATGAGGATGTTGATGCAGTTGCATTGAGTTTGTTGAATGGGGCGCATGGGACATTGTTTCCTAAAGTTGTCAAGGTGTTAAAGAAAAAAGGAATTAAAGATGTACTTGTTGTAGGTGGTGGAACAATTCCAGAGGAAGATAAGAAAGATCTTGAAAAATCTGGTGTTAGTGGAAACTTTGGACCTGGAACATCACTTGATGATATAATAAAGCATATCAAAAATGGTGTTTCTAAACTAAGAAAATTATAATCATTCTGTAGAATCAGGCCACATCATTTTCCGCATCTGCTTACCTACTTGTTCGATTTGATGTGAATCTAATTGTTTCATATATTTATCAAATGCATCTTTGCCATTTTTTTCATATTCGTCTAACCATTCCTTGTTGAATGTTCCATCCTGTATTTGTTGTAGAACATTTTTCATTTGCTCTTTTGTCTGATTGTTCATTACCATCGGACCACGTGTTAGACCTCCATATCTAGCGGTTTCACTTACACGTCTCCACATACCATTGATTCCATATTTCTGAATCATATCAACAATGAGTTTCAATTCATGTAAAACTTCAAAGTATGCAATCTCTGGTTGATATCCTGCTTCAACCAATGTTTCAAATGCATTTACAACCATAGATGCAGAACCACCACAAAGATCAGCTTGTTCACCAAACCAATCGGTTTCCACTTCTTCTTTGAATGTAGTTTTGATTAAACCTGCGCGTGCACTGCCAATTCCCTTAGCAATTCCAAGTGTTCTGTCCCACGCAGTTCCAGTCTTATCCTGTTCTACTGCAACAATTGATGGTGTTCCAAAATTATCAAGATATGTCTCTCTTACCTTAGAGCCTGGACCCTTTGGTGCAATCATGATAATATCAACATTGTCAGGTGCTTTTATCCATCCCCAATAAATTGCAGCTGCATGCGAAAATGCTAGTGCATTTCCTTCAGAAAGATTTGGTTCTATCTCATTCTGGTAGACCTTGGATTGAACCATGTCTGGAATTAAGATGTGTATGATGTCAGCCTTTTTACAAGCATCTGCAACGGGCATCACTTCATGCCCATCATTCTTTGCCTTATTCCAGCTAGAACCACCCTCCTTTAGACCTACTATGACTTTGAGACCAGAATCCTTTAGATTGTTAGCCTGTGCATCCCCTTGAATTCCATACCCAATAATTGCGATTATTTGTTCTTTGATTGAATCTAGGCTAATATCAGAATCTTTCCAAGTCGTTGCCATGGCAAAAATACTGAATTCTACACATATAATCTATATCTTAATCTCCCTATTACACTTGATACATCTAACCATAACACCATCAGCATCAATACGTTCAAACTTTTTTGAACCACAGTTTGTACAAATTGGGCATGCACGTGCAGATTTCACAAATAATGGTTATTTTATCTACATTTGAAGTTAATTGATTTTACCACTACCAATTACACGTACTGAGGTAGATTCCGGCTTGATCAAAAGACAAATCTCATTTTTTCTGCAAACAACTGGTTTATCCAATATTAGTTTGACAGGAGATATTGAGGAAAATTTTGCAGCTTTTACTTGTAATCCAATATTTACAAGACACATTTGATTTTCAGAAATCTCACCTTTATAGAATGGTGACTGTTTAAAATCAATTTCAAGTTCATGTTTTATTTCAAATGATTCATCAGAAGTGATTATATCTCCCCTTCCAACTTCGTCTGGTTTGATTCCTTTTAATGATAGGCCAACCCTTGCTGGACAAACTGCCTGCTTCACGTCATCATCATGCATTTGGATTGATTTCAACATCACGTCAGTGCCAGATGGAAGATGTTTAAGATTATCATATTGATTTATTGTTCCCTGTAACACTTTACCCAAAACTACTGTGCCAACACCCTTTACATCAAAAGAATGATCAATCACAATTTGTGCAGGACCATCATTTGAAACAGGTGGAAGTTTTATCAATTCTTCCTTGATGTTCGGTGAATCTATCTTCCTGTAATTCTGTAACACAGTTCCTTTTATCATGCTATGAAGGCGATTTTCATCAACCTCGTAGGAATGGCTTAGTATTCCATTTTTTTTATTTAGCATATCGAGTGCAATGATTTGTTCTCCAGTGTATCTGTCAAGCGATGCAACATAAAAAATTACATACTCTGCGATATTTATCGCCTGTAGTAGTGGTTGTATTTTTTCTGGAAATCCGTTGGGTACTACCCATGTTCTAATTATGTCTGATTCTTTTCTATCATAAACTGTAAGATCTGTCACCGTACCTTTTTTTCCAAAATCATTTGCTATTGTTTGTTCACCAAGAACAACAAAATTCACTGATCTCATGGAAAAGCCCTAAGTACAGATGCATAACTAGCAAATCGATGATTTTTTGGTTTTACCATGGTTTGAGAGTATTTTGGTACTGTTTTTCCATCAGCCCCTCTATACCCAATTGGTCTATCAACCCAATTCCAATAATCAGCTAAACGTAGAACATCATCATGTGGACTATAATAATTTCTAATTTTTCTTGCGACGATTTTTTGGGATATAGAGCCATTTTTCATATTTAATGAATTACTGGGTATAGACCCCCCAAAAAAATAAACTGCTTCTATAATTCCTTTATTTTTTGCATTTCTTGCAAGATTTTTTATCGTACTCATAATCACATGTGCCCCAAGAGAATGTCCTATGAGTCTGATTTTTGTTTCTGGACTTTTATGTTTAAAATCATCAATAAATTTAGCCAAATTTCTTCCATTTTTGTTGGCTATTATCACACCTGTATGCAAAGCATGAAGTGCGTATGAAATGTATTGTGCGCCAACGGTGTTTGAATCATAACTATATCCTATAACAGGATGTTTGTAGCCAAGAGCAGATAACCTCCTTCTCGCTGTGATAAACTTTGTGAGTGCGCCTGTTGCATTATTTCGCAAGCCATGAATCATAATAGTTATTTCTTTTGTTCCAACTAATGCATCAAACATTCGTTTTGGATACAAATGATATGGCTCATGTTGTAGTGTAGCACCAGAATCCAAATCATAAAAACCCCTTGTAGATATACGTGGAAAAATCTTTTTCAATTTACATGCTATCTCCAAGCTTGGCACTTTGTTCCTTTATCACAGATTCTTCTATTTTTTGAAAGAGTGGAAATATTTTACCAAGCTTGTGACCCTGCTTTATCGATATGTTTGATATTTCATCAAAACCTTGTGTCGAAATATTATCATGCATACCCAATTGTATCCAAATTTTTTGTGATGATTCTGGTAAAAATGGATAGATGGCTATTGCCAAACTTCGAACAGCATTAACGGATAGATATATGCATGAATTTGTACCGGAATTATTCTTCCATGGTTCTTTATGTTGGAAATATTGGTTAAAATGAGCTGAAAACTGTAATATTTTTTTTAATGCTCTATCAAGATGGTTTTGATCCATTAATGTACCAATCTCTGTAACAAATTCTTTGATTAATTTCTCTGATTCTTTATCTGCGTCATCAAATTCTTCTGGTTCTGGAATAACACCATCAAATGATTTTACAGTAAATCCTAGTACGCGATTCACCAAATTCCCAAAATTGCCTATCAATTCAGAGTTTATCTTGGTTGCAAACTCATTCCAATCAAAATTGAGATCATCTTGAGAGTATGGATTTATGGATACAAGATAAAATCTAAGATAGTCAGCTGGAAATATCTGTAAGAAATCTTTCAAGCCTATATACCAATTTCTACTTTTTGAGATTTTTTTTGACTGTAATGTAAGATGTCCCCTTGTTGGAATATAATCAGGAAGTTTGTATTCCTCCTCAATTCCCAAACGCATTGCTGGCAAAAATAAATAGTGATGATAAACTATATCCTTTCCAATAAAATGATAAATGTCAGATTCATTCCAAAATTTTTTCCCATCCTTACCACTATCATTAAGAAATTTTACAGCCGATGAAATGTATGCGAGATGGTTATCAAACCAACCGTAAAACACCTTATCATTCACACTATCAATAGGAACAGGAATTCCCCAAGATATATCACGAGTAATATCCCAATCAGTTAGTCCTTCCTTGATCCAATTCTGTACATATTTTTTGACATCTTTTTGTAGGTTTTGATTATCCTCAAGATATTGTGATAATTTTTCTGAAAAATTTTTCAGTTTGAAAAAATAATGAGTTGTTTTTTCCTTAACTGGTGGTTGCCCGCAAATTGAACAATGTGGATTTTCAATTTCTTCTGGAACACGACCACATTTTTCACATAAATCAGAATATTGTTCTTCTGACTTACAGTATGGACATGTACCAATTACATATCTATCAGGCAAAAATTTCTTATCATTATTACAGTAAAACTGGATTATGTCATTTTCATAAATATATCCGGCGTTTTCAAGTTTCTTGAATACATATTGAACAAACTCCTTGTTTTCAGAAGAACTTGTTCTGTAAAAGAAATCAAATTCTATATTAAATGCCGCAAAATCTTCAGCGTCACGCTTGTTCCAATATTTCACATACTCTTCAGGTGTTTTCCCTTCTTTCTCTGATTGTATTAGTATAGGTGTTCCAAAGTCATCAGATGCACAAATGTAATATGCCTCCACACCCTTCTGTTTTAGAAATCTTGTAGTTACATCAGCTGGTAAATATGTAGATGCGACATGTCCAAGATGGATTTCTCCATTCGCGTATGGTAGAGCACTTGTGATAATTGCTTTTGATTTCATTTGATATAGGTTTTGTAAAGTTTAGTTAAGAAGTTTTACCAGCTACTCATGTATTTGATCTGTTCCTTCGTTAACTTGTCAATCTTAACATTCATGGCTTTCAAAGCATCAATTGCTACCTGTTTATCTATCTCACTTGGAACTGTTACAACCTTTTTTGGCATTTTTTTATGATTTTTGAGGATGTAAAGAATTGAAAGTAGTTGATTTGAAAAAGACTGTGCCATTACTTCCGGTGGATGACCTTCTGCAGCTGTCAAGTTAGCTATTCTACCCTCACCGATAAGATAGACTTTTTTGCCATTTTTTAGTACACATTCATCAAGATATGGACGTACTTGTCTAACAGATTTTGATTGCTTCAAAAGAAACTTGGAATCTACTTCAACGTCAAAGTGACCAACGTTTCCAAGTACTGCACCGTCCTTCATCTTTAAGATGTGTTCCTTTCTGATAATACTAGTCATTCCAGTTGTTGTGATGAAAATCTCACCAATTTTTGCAGCTTGTGCCATTGGCATTACATCAAAGCCATCCATATGCGCTTCTAGCGCACGTACAGGATTCACTTCTGTTACGATGACCTTGGCATTCATTCCACGACAATTTGCTGCAACACCTTTTCCAACCCAACCATATCCTGCCACCACGATTCGTTTAGATGCAAGTAACAAGTTCATTGCTCGCAAGTAGCCATCTATTGTACTTTGGCCAGTACCATATTTGTTATCAAACATATGTTTTGTATATGCATCATTAACTGAAATGACAGGATATCGAAGTTTACCCTGTTTTTCTACAGCCCTAATCCGGTTTACACCAGCAGTAGTTTCTTCTGTAGCCCCAAGAATTTTCAACGACTTGTATCTTTTATCAAAATGAGCTTTTACGTTCATATCAGAACCATCATCAGTCAAAATCTGTGGTTTGTGGTTTAGAACTTGCT
>Ga0114932_10004079_pt1 | contig 13897 bp, 17 predicted proteins | sample 2SBtaG_2_FD_87286 | JGI IMG/M metagenome (GOLD analysis project Ga0114932, IMG submission 87286) | Deep subsurface microbial communities from Kolumbo volcano to uncover new lineages of life (NeLLi) - 2SBTROV12_ACTIVE470 metaG | ecosystem: Environmental > Aquatic > Marine > Volcanic ...
TATTACTCGCTGTTAATGGTCTTTTGACGAAATGTTTATAAAGAATATTGGTGTCTGTTTTTCATGAGGATGAAAAGAGAATTTAGTTTGTTGATTATCGGTTTATTTTTAATGTCGGTTATGATGCCGATGGTGGTTGCTTTTGATGAGGGAGTTCCTCATGATGGTCTTGATTTGCCAGAGGAAACCCCCGAACCTGAAGAAGTTGCCGATTCAATCACAAAGTTCTTTGACTGGATTGGAAGGTTTACAGGTGCCCTTTTTCCTGAAGGAGATTTAGATGGGAAAGGTCAATTTTCTAAACTTTTATTTGCGATAATTTTGGGTATGTTTGTTTATACTGCAGTTGGTCAATTCTTTGGAGATCAAACCATGGTAAAATGGGTTGCTACCGTAGCCATTACCTTAGTTGCTTTTATTGGAATGCCTGAAGGATTTTTAGAGACTATTAGAAGTAGTTATGGAGCTATGGGACTTGCACTTCTTTCTTTAGTTCCATTTATGATAATTTTTTGGTTTACGGTTAAGGCAGATAGTTTGTTTATTTCTAGAGTAACTTGGATTTTCTTTTCAATTTATTATGCATTATTATTTATTGTTTCTATGTTTAAGGGAATGTTGTGGGGGCCTGTTTTCTGGTTTAGATTAGTTGGTTTATTCCTTGGAGTATCTCTTTTCTTTTTTATCCCATCCTTAAGAAAATTAATCTGGAAAGGGCAAGTAGAATCTATTGAGGAAGGGATTGGAGAAAATGCGGAAAAAAGATCTGTTGTGAGAACAGCCACTCAGGAAGACTTTAAGAAATTGGCCGGCGGAGAATAATCTTATTTCCTAAACTTTTTTAAACTTAAGGTGTTATTTTAATTTATGAAAAGGGGTTGGTTTTATTTTGTGTTTTTGGTTTTGTTTATTAGTTTAGTTTTTGCCTTGGAAGAACCAACTACTGGAATTGAGGGAGAGGATAAGGAAAAGATTGAAGATGCAATTGACAAAATCCCTATAGATGAAGATACTGGAGAATTCGATTTAGAAAAATTTAATGAAAGTCGGACGAAGGCTGAAGAGAGAATTGAGAAAATTAATACTTATGTTGGTCCCATTACAAAAGCTCTTTGGGGGGCTGAGCTGACCCTTTCTTGGATTTTTATTTTTTCTTTTATTGTTTGGATTTTGTTAATTGAACTCCTTGTTATGCCTGCAAGTGAAATTTTTAATGTAAATATTTTGGGCTCATTATTTGTATCTGCGATTATTGCTAGTTTAGCGATGCAAGGATTTGGAGAAGATTTAGTTCTTTGGATGGAGTCACTTGCGACGCAATGGTGGATTGGTGTTACAGTATTGTTTGTTGCCGGACTTTTTGCAGTTATTTATTCTATAATTATGAGGGGTCTTGGTGATAAAGCAGATGCTATGAGGGAAGAGTCTGATAAGTTAAATACTGGGAAAGATAGAGCGATTCTTCATGCAGAAGTAGAAGGAATTGAGAAAGGATTAAAAGAAGAGAGTAAGAAAAGTTCACATTACAAACCTAAAATGAGGCGTGGTGGAACTAATAGTAGAAGAGGGAGATTTGTTAAGAAGGATTCTGTTGACAGGTATGCTAGGCGTTATGGTGATGATGCTACTAAAAAGAGATTTGGAAATTAGCTAACCGCTCACAAATCTCTTGCTTCTTTTTCTTAGAATCAAAGTGAATATTAAGATTAGTATAAGGGAGACTATAAGAGTGATTGTGGCATAAGATGTGACAACTTCGGGGCCTATTACTGCTCCAGTTATGAAGTTTTCTTGGAGGGTGTTTGTTAGTCCCATTGTTATTAGGCTTAGAGAAGCTATGAATGTTGCTAGACTTGCGCCGAGGAAGAGTCCTATTATCATTTGTAAATATTTTTTCTATGACCAAATTTAATTATGACTACTATTAATTTTTCATCTATTATTTTATACATTGTTCTATAATCTCCTATCCTTAGTTTTCGAAGACCTTTGAAGTTTCCCATTAATGGAATTCCGAGGTAGGGGTTTTCTTTAAGGAGTTCTATTTTTTTAATTATTCTTTTACTTTGTTTTTTATCTAATTTTTTTAAAAAATCTTTTGCTTCTTTTTTCAAGAATAGAGAATACATTATAATCCCAATTCCTTCTTTACATCTTCTAGGGGCGTTCCATAATCTCCTTCATTTATTTCTTCTATAGCTCCTGCAATCCCCCTCATCAATTCTGGGTCTGACATTACTTCTATTGTCGCTATTAGGCTCTCTCTGCTTGCATGTTCTAATGGGTTTCTTTCTAATATTCTTAAAATTAGCTCGTTGTATGTTTCTCTTGGATGAATCTTTAAAGACTCTAGCCTTCCCTTTACTTTTTCATCTAATTGTATAGTTGTTACCATAGTTATCTATAGAATGCAATAGTATTTAAATCTTATCTAAGTTTTATTTAAATCTTATTATTAATTATATTTCTTATTATTTTCTTAAATCTTGTTAAAGTTTAAATATGCTTGAGACAATTAGTTTTATGGTGATAGAGTATATACTCTTTGTTATAGGGATTTATTTGTTGGTGAAGTCAGCTGACGCAATAGTTGATGGGTCTTCTACCCTCGCAAAGAATCTTGGAGTTTCTACTTTGATTATTGGGTTAACTGTTGTTGCTTTTGGAACCTCGCTTCCTGAATTAGTTGTAAACATAATCGCTGTATTGAATGGGTCTTCTGAAATAGTTTTTGGGAATATCATTGGAAGTAATATGGCTAATATATTGCTTGTTCTGGGAGTTAGTGCAATCGTTGGGAAGGTTAGTATAAAAATTCCTACAGTTTGGAAGCAGATTCCTTTTGCCTTGTTCGCAGCTTTTATTTTGTTTGTTTTGTCTGGAAGAATTTTTCTTGAAGGGGATGTTTCTTATCTGAATAAAACTGATGGTTTGATTTTGCTTTCTTTCTTTGGAGTTTTTTTATATTATATCTTCCAAAAGATGCGTGAAGATAAGAGTCGTTTAGAGATTGAAGACCATTTTGAACATTCAAATAAAGAAATTGTTTTAAAATTATTCTTTGGACTAATAGGAATTTATTTTGGGGGGAGATGGGTCGTTGATGGGGCGATTTTTATTGCCTCTCAACTTGGTGTTGGCGAGTTTTTGATTTCTGCTACAATTATTGCTCTTGGAACTTCTCTTCCTGAATTGGCTGTTGGAATTAATGCTGTTCGGAAAGGTAAGACTGACTTGGCTGTTGGAAATGTCATCGGGAGTAATATTTTTAATATTTTATTAGTTATGGGAATTGTTCCTTTAATAAATTCTGTTGCCATACCTTCTTTTGTATTATTTGATATTGCATTGATGTTTTTCGCAACACTTTTATTATTTATCTTTATGTTTATTGGACCTAAACGAGAACTTTGGAAAAAGGAAGGTATTGTCTTTGTCTTGCTTTATGTTTTTTATATTATCTATTTAATTGGAAGAATTTAGAAAAACTCTCCTAGACCTTTCTGTTTTTTTCCTTCATCTACCCTCCTTATTTTTTCTATTCCTGAATCAATTCTGTTTTTTGAGAAATCGTGATCTAGTAAAATTTCACTTAATTTTTCTTCATCCATTTTCTTGAATTCTATCTCTTCTATTGAAGTTTCATATTCATGAAATTGTTTGAAAATTTCTTTCCAGTTAAAATTTAAATCATACTTATTACTTTTTTCAACATGGTCAAATATTTGGACAGGATATCTAAATTTTTGAACAATTTCTAATGCCCTCTTTTGTCCAAGGCCTTTTACACCTCCTATATTGTAGTCGGTCCCTACAAGGATTGCTAAACATATTAGTTGGTCTTTGTCTATATGAAGTTGATTGAGGACTTGCTGGAATTCTATAATCTCTGGCTTTATATCAATATATAATCCTGATGCCGTTTTTTTTCTTCTGGCTAATGTTAAGTTTCTTACTAAGAAAGGAGTTCCATAAAGTAGGGAATCGTAGTCTTGAGATGCTGCGGCCCATACTTTCCTGTTTCTCGATAAAAGGGCTGCTTCGGCTTCTCCTTCCCCAGGAGCTTGAATTACTGGGATTCCCATTGCTTCAATTAAGTCTTTTGATTCTTGAATTATCTCATCTGTTATTTTTACGAATCTTCCTGCATATTTTGCAACAGCTTTTGAATCTTCTGTTGATTTTGCTTTTTCGTATTTTTCTTCAAATCTCATCTTTTCTTCTTTTCTTCTTTTCAATTCTGCTTTTTTTAATTCTGGGGGTGTTCCGTCAAAAACATAAACTGGTTTTATCCCCTCTTGTAAGAGATTTATGTTTCTGTAAAAAAGTCCTGATAGATGAGAAGTTATTCTTTTTTTGTTGTCCATTAAAGGTGTTCCATCTGGCTGTCTGATTGTTGTTAGGAATTGGTAAAGAGTATTGAACGCGTCAATTGCTACTACCTTCCCTTTTAATTCTTGGATAGAAATCTCTTTTCTTGGAATGATTTCTGATATTTGAACTCCCATAGAATTAGAGGATTAAGTGATTGATAAAATTATTGGTTTTGTATACCCATTTCATCCCTATAAAATCTCAATAGTCTTCTCGCTTCAGGCAGATATCTTTCAGGAGTTTCATGATCTCCCCTGTCTTCTCCTAATTGTGTTGCTAAAAAAACTTCTTGTGCAATTTGGTAGTCTTCGCTATCTTTTTGAAGGGTTCCTCCTTTTCCGTCCCCAATATCTTCAGGAATTTCTACTGCATAAGACTGTGCTCCACCAAAGTGATTATCTAAGCGGGTCATAGTTCTTCCAATTATCCCATTTCTTGCACCATTAAATTTCTTAAAAAGGGCTATGGATGCTGCTCCTCTCTCACTTGTTGAGCTGATTAATTCTAAATCTCCAATACGGACTCCGTCCATACTTATATCTGGGAATTCTACTACATAATCGAATCTTTGTCTCTGTGCCATGTTTTAATTAAGTGTAGATTCTTTATAAACCTTTTGCTTGTTGTTTCTTATAAGTGGTGACTTAATCTTACAAATACTTCACAAACCTATTGTTTTTATCTACTAAGACATTTTTTGGTTTTATTTCTTTATCACTCAGTTCAAAACCTATGATTATAATTTCATCTCCTTTTTTTATTAAATGTGCTGCTGCTCCATTCATACAAATTGTTCCAGAACCTCTTTCTCCTACGATTACATAAGTTTCTAATCTTGCACCGTTAGTGTTATCTACCACTAAGACTTTTTCTCCAGGCAAGAATCCTGCTTTATCTATCAAATCTTCGTCAATTGTAATGCTACCGATATAATCTAAGTCTGCTTCGGTTACAGTTGCCTTGTGAATCTTTCCATGTAATATCCATCTCATGTGAATTCTAACCTTAATGTATTAATAAAATTTATGGGAAAGGGTAAAAATATAAACTCTTTTTGAGATACTAAATTATGAAGTTTGAGTTTATCCCATTGGACTATGATTATTTTGATTTTAAAGGTAGGAATTATGTTCGGATGATTGGTCGAACAGATAAGGGAAAGAAAGTTTGTGTGGTAGATGATTATGAACCCAATTTTTATTTAGTTTTAGAAAATGGTGCTGATGCTAAAAAGATTGTTAAGAATATTAGGAAGGTGAGAATTGAGAAAGCTGGTCGTGTTAGTGAGGTTTTGAAAACAGAAATTTTGGATAAGAATTATCTTGGTAAAAAGGTTAAAGCGATTAGGGTTTTTGTTACGAATCATAAAGACCTTCAAGCAATTGCAACTGAGATTGGAGAAGTTAAGGGCATTTTAGCTCGTCGTGAGTTTGATATTTCTCTTGTTACTAAATATATCAAAGAAAGAGGTGTTGAGTCTATGAAATGGTATTCTGTTGAAGGAGAAATTATTGGAGAGGAGGATTTTGGAGGTTTTGCAAATAGTATAGATTTGGATGTTTGCGTTAGTGCTTCAAAGATTAAAAGTTTGGAAAAGAATAAAGTTTTTGAGCCTAAGATTTTAGCTTATGATATTGAGACTACGGAAGTTGAAATTGGAAAAGGAGAAGTTTTGATGATATCTCTATATGGGGAAAATTTTAAGAAAGTGTTGACTTGGAAAAAATGTTCTAAAGCTCAAAACTATGTTGAGACTTTTAGGGATGAATCTAAGATGCTTGAGAAATTTGTTGAATATGTTAATGAATATGACCCTGATGTTTTGACTGGATATTTTTCAGATGGGTTTGATTTACCTTACCTGAAGGCGGCTGCACAAAACAATAAAATTCCTTTGTCTCTTGGATTGGATGGAAAGGGGCCTTCTTTTACTAGAGGGAGAATTCCTTCTGGGAAGATTTCTGGGATTGTGCATCTTGATTTGTATAGATTTATTCGTTCAGTTTTTTCCCAGTATTTACAATCTGAGACTTTATCTTTGAATGAGGTGGCAAAAGAATTGATAGGTGATCAAAAAGAAGACTTTGATTTTTCTAAACTTTCTAAAATGACTGATTCTGATTGGAAGGATTTCTTTTCTTATAATCTACAGGATGCTGTTGTGACTTATGACCTTGCCCATAAAATTTGGCCAGATATTTTTGAGTTTAGCTCAATTGTAAAAGAGCCTTTGTTTGACGTTACAAGAGATAGCATGGCTACCCATGTAGAAAATTATATTTTACATAATTTAGATAGGTTCGATGAGATTGCTGAGAAAAGACCTCTGGGTCAGGAAATTGGTGAGCGGAGGGCTAAGGGAAAATATGAAGGAGCTTTTGTCTTTGAGCCTGTGCCTGGACTTTATGATGACTTGGCAATGTTTGATTTTACGAGCATGTATGCTTCCGTGATTGTTACCTATAATTTATCTAAGTCTACTTATTTAAGGAAAGATAGGTTTTCTAAGAAGGCAGGATTTTTTCCAACGATGCTTGGGGAAATAATTGATAAGAGGAAGAAGCATAAGAAAGAATATGCTAATGAGCCCTCCGGGATGCTTAAGGCACGGAGTAATGCTTACAAACTATTAGCCAATGCGAGTTATGGCTATCAGGCTTATTTTGGGGCGAGATATTATTGTCGTGAGGCGGCTGCCGCCACTGCCAGACTTGCTAAGGAAAATATTTTGAGTGCTATTAAAAGAATTGAGAAAGCTGGACATAAGATAATTTACTCGGATACAGACTCTATTGCATTTTTGAGTGAGGGGAAAAATCGAAAAAAGATATTGAAACTTCTTGAAGATATCAATAGTAAACTTCCTGGGATAATGGAGTTGGATCTAGAAGATTTTTATTCTCGTGGGCTTTTTGTTTCTAAACGTGGTAAGGGTGGAGGGGCTAAAAAGAAATATGCACTTCTTGATTCTTCTGGAAAGGCTAAGATTCGTGGTTTTGAAACTGTTCGGCGAGATTGGTGTGGTTTGACTAGGAATTTACAGAGTAAGATTTTGGAAGATATTTTGGAAGATGGAAATGAAAAGGCGGCTTTGAAATTGTTGAAGAATGTGGTTTGGAAATTAAAGAAGAGGGAGGTTGATTTGAATGATTTGATTATTCGGACTCAGCTTCGGCGAGCAATTGAAGGTTATATTGCGGAAGGTCCTCATGTTGCTGCTGCCAAAAAAATGGAGGCCGCTGGGATAAAAGTCTCTGCAGGGATGTTAGTTTCATATTATGTAGGAGAAGTTAATGGGAAAGGTAAAAGAATCAGAGATAGGGTTTTCTTGCCTAATGAAAAGGCTAATTACGATATAGATTATTATTTGAATAATCAAATTTTGCCAGCAGTTGAGAATATCTTTGAAGTTTTTGGTTTAAATGTTCGAGAAATTATAGATGGAGAGAAACAGGAGAAATTGTTTTAATTATTTCTCGCCTAGGAACTTATGCTGGATGTAATCTACCAATGAACTTCCTTCGAGTCTTATGCTTGCGGGACCATTTCTAACATAGAATTCTTCTTCGTGACCGATTTTTAAAAAGACTCTTTTTTTACTTTCCTTGCATTTTAATTTAAGGACTTTTTTGTCTTTCACATTTACTATTTCGAATTTTATGAATGGAAGGAATTCATTTCCAATGTGGTGTTTGATTAAGTTTGTTAAATGAAGTCCGAGTTTATCCTCGTTTTTGAATCCGTCGTTTTCTAGTCCTAGAATTTGTCCGCCATCGTTTACTCCCACAAGTAAATTTCCTCCTTTTGTGTTTAAAAATGCCACAATTGTTTTTAGAATCCCGTGCTCCATTCTTTTGTCAAACTCTTTTGTATGGAGATTCACCCTGAAACTGGATTTGAATTCTATTTTTTCTGATTCTCCTTTTTTGATTAAATCTCTTACTTCTTTTTCTGGTTTTTCTTTCCTTCTTCCTTTTCCAAATATCCAAAGATTTTTTTCTATTATTTCTGTGACAAAGTCACTGATGAACAATCTCTTTCCTTTTTTTATATATATTAGACCTATAGTAGAGACTATTGCTGCACCGATTGCGTTGACTATCATGTCCTGCATTGTGTCTTTTAATCCAAATTGTTGAAGTCCTGTTCCAAAGGTTGTATCTAAAAAGTATTCGAAGATTTCCCAGAGTGAACCCATTGAGAAGGTGAAGAAAAATGTGAAAAGGATTATGAAGAAAGGGTGAGTGTCTATTTTTCCTTCTTTGTAGAGGACATACATGATACTTAGGCCGATGAATCCAAGAGCAATGGAGGCTATTGAATTTAGAAGGACGTCCCACCACCAAAATTCTGCGTAGAAACCTCTGACTTCTCCAATGAATAGACTCCCGTATATGAACAGTAGGCTTATTATTTCCAATCTTGCAGGGAGGTTTATTTGGAAGTATTCTTGAAGTATCCAGGGGATAAAAGTTATGAAAAGGGCTATAATTGAGACGAATTGGACAAGGACTCGTTCATACGCAAAGGAAGAAATTAATGCTAAGATTAGAATTATTCTTATTGAATTTAAAATTATGGAATGGACTCCCCGGTGCTTTTTTGCCATCTAATTTTAGGCGTTTAGAATATTTAAGAATTTATATGGTATGCTATTAGACATCCTTATTCAGATTTATTCAGATTTATTCAGATTTATTCCTATTAATCCACCACTCGCTGTCTTTGTCTTTGAACCACCATTCATCAGAATCTGTTTCTAGAATTTGCTTTGCTATCTCTTTTGCGTTTTCTGTTTTTAGTCTTTTTACTGCAGAGTCTATCCATGCTTTTGCTTTTACATTTCCTGTGTCAAATTGTTCCTTTAGAGAAATTATCCACTCTAAGTTATCGGAGTCTTTTGCTATAATTGATTCTTTTGTTTTTCTTTCTTCATATTCCTTGGTTACTTCAACTAGGTCTTCTCCGAATGGAAGGGTTTTTGCTAAATCTTCTATTGCTTTTTCTTCTTCAACTTTTGCATATTTTTGGTGAACATAATTTAGGTCAGATACCCTTCCTTCTGCTAGGTCGTGGAGGAGACACATTTTTAGGACTTTTAGAATATCTACGTCTTTTTCTAGCATTGATAGAGTGTAACCGATAAAGACTACTCTATTTGTATGTTCTGCTACAGATTGATTCCCGCTTCCGAGAAAATGAAATCCGCTTCGAGGTGTCTTTGATAAGATTCCTACCTCAAACAAGAAGTTTGCTATGTCTTTCATGTAATTATTTAAGGGATTAGTTATTTAAGGATTTATAGGGTATGGAATGTTGCCTTAAATCACATTTAAATAAGGAAATTTCTTGGTTATTTTATGGCGAAGAAAGAAGATTATTCAGCTTATTTGAAAGAGAAATTTCCGATTAAGGAAGGGTTTAGAAAGCGAATGGAAGCCTTGCTTGGGAAGACTGGGGCTGAAGAGTTTTTTGAGATTTCTTATACACCTACGCCGAACTCAATTAGATGTAATACTTTAAAAATTTCGGTTTCTGATTTGAAGAAACGGCTTGTGGATTATGGTTGGAAGATTCGACAACCTTTTAAGGATTTTCCTGAAGTGATGATTATTGATTCGGCACTTAATCCTGGGGAACTTGGGAAGACGAAAGAGCATCTTCTAGGGTTTTATTATGTTCAGGAGATTTCTTCTATGCTCCCTATGTTAGTTTTACAACCAAAACCTGGAGAGATTATTTTGGATTTGTGTGCTAGTCCAGGGAGTAAGACTACTCAAGCTGCTGCAATGATGGAAAACACTGGGACAATTATGGCAAATGAGGTTAGCATGGGCCGGATTGGAATTTTGAATAGTAATCTTGAGAGGTGTGGTGTGATGAATACTATTGTGACTCGAAAAGAAGGTGTTGCTTTTTGTAATGTTTTGGCGAAGAAGTCACAGGTGAAGTTTGATAAGATTTTGGTGGATGCTCCTTGTTCTGGAGAGGGAACTCTTCGAAAGAGCCCAAAGACTTTTTTGATGTGGAATGAGAATATGATTAAGAAGATTGCTGCAACTCAAAGACGTTTGGCTGAAGCCTCGTTGAAACTTTTGAAGGTTGGGGGGGAGATGATTTATTCAACTTGTACTCTTGCACCTGAGGAGAATGAACTAATAGTCAATCATTTGCTTGAGAACTTTGATATTGAAGTCGAACAGATTAATTTGCCTTTGAAGTATAGGGAAGGGATTTGTGAATGGGAGGGTACTAAATTGAATAAGCAAGTTGAAAAGTGTTTGAGATTATATCCTCAAGATAATGACACTGATGGATTTTTTGTTGCTAAGATTCGAAAGATTGGGGAGGGGGATAGATGAAAATTCTGAAGATCTTGCATGAATGGCCATTATCTAAAGTTGAATTAGTTGAAATTAAGGGAGAAAAGTATATTTTAAAATCTATTCATAAAGATTTTATTAATGAAGTTTATATGCAAAAATTTTTAGAAAAGAAATGTGAAAAGATAAGAATCCCCAAAGTTCATTGGATGAAAAAAGAAGATAAAAATATAGTCTTCTTGATGGATTATATAAAAGGTAGAGCAAAAGTAAGTATTAATGACTCTTTGAGATTAATTTCTAAATTTCATAAAGAAACTTCTAATATGAAAAGTAGATATTTTAGGAATTATGATTTTAATGAATTTTATAAAGATTTTCTGAAAGTTAAAAAACATCTTCCAAAAAAATTAAAAGATAGAAGTAAAAGTGAATTAAGAATTTTTTTAAAGGGTGTTTTCGCCTCGCAAAAATCGGTTGTTCATGGAGACTTTGGAAAAGACCAAATTATTGGAGGTAAAAATCGCTATATCATCGATTTGGGTAAATCCTTTTATGGACCCTCTATCTTAGACTATGGTCATTTATTTTTAAAAGATAGGAGAATTAATAGGAAGAGTTTAACTTATATTGGAACTCGTGAAACCTTGATTAAATCTAAAATTGTTGTCGGAGTAATTACATTATCTTGGTTGGAATTATGTAAGAAAAAGTATATTTCTTATGATTATAAAAAAGAGTTAAAGGAGTATGAAGATCTTCTTAAATATAATCTTGAGGCATTAAAATGAAAATAGACCTACTATCAAAGGCGAAGAAGAAGAAATTTATTGAAGGAGTTAGTGGGCTTGGCGTTAGTAAGATTCGTGAGCTTCTTATTCGGACAGGACGAGAGAGAATTCGAGCATATTCTGGAAATTTGTCTACTGAGGAGATTTGGGATTTATGGAGGATACTTCCAATTGAAGGAATTGGGCTTTACGTCGGTAAGGAATCTATTAATAGAAATGGGGTTAGAGAGTCCAGATTGAGTATTGATGGGCTTCATACTTGGAGAGAGCAGATAACTGAAAATGTTGCCATACTGGATGAGGCTCTTGAGGAAGAATGGTTTAAGGGGAAGAACCTTGATGGAGAATTTAACGAGTTTGCAGGAGTCTTTGTTGCTGTAAAATCGAAGTCTTCTGGAGATTTTATAGGTACTGGAAAAGTTTCAAAGGATGGAAAAGTTCTTCATAATTTTTTACCTAAGGAGAGAAGACGGAAGAGTCAGGTGATTTGAAGTTATCTATTTTTTATATGAAAAACGAAAAGTTTAAATATTTTCTTTTTCTTGACATATTACAAATAGATGAAAGGATTTTGACGAAGACGATTTTGTATCGCTAGTAGGTTAGACGAATCCCCGATTCTATTTTTTTATTTTTGTTTTCTTCTCTCTATATTTAGTAAATTGTCTATAACTAGGCTTACCTTATATTCTGGAGTTCCCTTTTTCAATTTACTCTCTTTTTGTATCTTGGTATTTTCTCCATCAACTAATGAAAGTAACTTTCTTAATTTTTTAAATTGATAATCATCAACGGATAAAAATATTATGTACTTTTTATTTTTCTTAATGAATTCTAAGATTTCGGTAAATAATTCTATATTCTTTCTTGCTTCTTCTATTTTAGTTTTTTCAAAATAAGATTTTATTTTGTTTCTTTTAATCGTCTCACTTATATGTTTTAAATATACTTTCCTATTTCTTCGCCCTTTATAATGTTCAAATCTTGAAATTTTTGGGAGTAATTCTATAATCTTTTTTTGTTTGATTATATTATCTCCAATTAGGTCTTCGGAATAATCCAAGAAGATGTAATAATCATAGTCTGTTCTATCTTTCATCAAGATTAATATAAAATAAACTATAAAAAGATTAAGTTACTAATAGTAGTGTGGATTTATTCCAAAGAATCTCTTATATTTTGTATCCAATCTTCTCTTAAATCATAACTATTAGCCCATTTTGCATAAGCAGACCAACCTTGAAAAATCTCTTCAAATTTTTTTAGGGAGATTTCTCCCTTTAAAAATAAATTAGTTTTCTTTTTCATATTATTTAGATTCCTTTTTCTCAAAAGTTTAAAATAATAAAAATTTCTAAATCCTACAAAATCTATACCTCGTGATAGGGGAATAATTTTAGATTTATCTGGGTGCAATTTTAATTCCAATTTATTTTCTAAAAAAGATTTAATCTCTTTCATCCATTTCTTTAATTGCTCTTTAGAAGTATGCAACAATACAAAATCATCAACATAACGAATATAATATTTCACTTTTAGTTTGTGTTTGATAAAATAATCTAATTCATTTAAATAGATATTAGCGAAAAATTGACTTGTGAGATTCCCAAGGGGCATCCCTTTGGTAATGTTTCGTGCTGTCTCCAACTCGCGCAGAGGTCTCGTAGATACCTTTTTTGTCGAGACCTCGGCGACTCGCCCCCCCCCCGCTTTTGAATCCCTGAATTTTTTAGGATTATCCTAATTAGTTCGATGGTATAAACATCTTTTATTTTTCTTTTTAAAATTTTCAAAAGAATTTCATGGTTAACTTCTCTAAAATAATGTTTTATGTCTGCTTTAAAACAATATCCTTTAGAAGTTAGATTTTTTGTTATTTTTCTTTGAGATTTTTCAAGTCTCTGGATGGCAAATAAATTTCCCTTTCCTTTTTGGTTTGCACAAGAATCGTAAATAAATGACTTTTCAAAGATTGGCTCAATAATGTTACAAATCGCATGATGGATAATTCTATCTCTAAAATCTGATTTTGAAATTTTTCTAGTTTTTGGGTCGCACAAAATAAAATGAACTAATGGTTTTGGCTTGTAAGTAAAAGTCATTAATTCAAATTGGAGGGCTTGAAGATTTTCTTGAAGATTTTCTTCAAATTCTTTCACATATAATTTTTTTGTTTTTCCAATTCTAGCTTTTCTCCATGCAAGAACTAAATTCTCCCAAGAATAGATTTTGTAATATAAATTTTTATGAGTCTTCATTATAAATCCTAGCTGGACTTGACCATTTGACCATTGTCGTTCGAGTTCGCCAAATCGTCATTGTTCGAGTTGACATGACCGTTCCTGTTGAGGTAAACCCTCGACAATTTGATAGCATCTTTACCAATTACCACCTTTGCTTCAAATTTCA
>Ga0114932_10004080_pt1 | contig 13893 bp, 8 predicted proteins | sample 2SBtaG_2_FD_87286 | JGI IMG/M metagenome (GOLD analysis project Ga0114932, IMG submission 87286) | Deep subsurface microbial communities from Kolumbo volcano to uncover new lineages of life (NeLLi) - 2SBTROV12_ACTIVE470 metaG | ecosystem: Environmental > Aquatic > Marine > Volcanic ...
CGGGGTTTGTGGATGATGGGCACTGAGTTTATGTGGACTCGTGGCAGTGCTGCTCTCAATAATTGTGGGTTTGTGTCTACCAGAGATGTGGCGTCCGATCCAGCAGAGCCATTTTGTTTTTTGATGGACATGTCAATGCTGGGCGTTGGTGTTGGATTTGATACTAAAGGCGCTGGGAAGTTAAAAATTAAAAGTCCGGCTGATAAAAATTTCGTCCATGTTATTGATGATTCTCGTGAAGGGTGGACAGAATCATTAAGGATTTTAATAGAATCATATACCGATCGTAATGAAGACGGATGGGTAGACTTTGATTATTCGAAAATTCGAGTAGCAGGAACCGTTATTAAAGGCTTTGGAGGTCATGCGTCTGGACCCGATATTCTTGAAGAGCTTCATAATTTGACTAGAGCTTTATTAGATAAAAGAATGGGTGGCACGCTTAGTAGTGTTGATATTGTTGATGTTATGAATTATATTGGTAGATGTGTTGTGGCTGGAAATGTGCGACGCACTGCAGAGATTGCTTTTGGTGAATATGATGACTATAAATACTATGTGATGAAAAATCCAACGGCAACGTTAGAAGATGAAGATGTTGAAATATTTAAACAAGTGGTAAACAAATTATATGCTTCTGATAAATGTTATGCAACAATCGAAGATTTTGATGGGATGATACCGGAAGATAGGTTAATACCAGCTATTAAAACGTGGAATGCTCTTAACAACCACAGATGGGCATCAAATAATTCTATATTCGCTAAGGTTGGGATGGATTATGAAAATATTGGCGAACAAATTGCAGTAAATGGCGAACCTGGGCTGGCGTGGTTAGACAACATGCGAGATTACGGGAGAATGATAGATGGCAAACAGCCTGGGATAGATGGTAGGGTTATGGGGGGAAACCCATGTCTTGAGCAGAGTCTAGAGTCATATGAATTGTGTTGTCTCGTAGAAACGTTTCCTGCTAACCACGATGATGCATCTGATTATTTTAGAACATTAAAATTCGCATATCTTTATGCCAAAACGGTTACTTTGCTGCCTACGCACAATCCAAGAACTAATCAAGTAATGCTTAGGAACAGGCGGATTGGTTTATCTCAAAGTGGGATTATTCAAGCTTTTGTGAAATTTGGAAGAAGAGCTGTTTTAAGCGATTTTTGTGATTCTGGGTATAACGAAATTGCGCGATGGGACGATGTTTATTCTGAATGGTTATGTGTTCAGAATTCTATCAAAAAAACATCCGTTAAACCAAGTGGCACTGTATCTCTTTTGGCTGGGGCCACTCCAGGCATTCATCACCCAGAAGCTAGCACATACTGGAGAAGAATTAGAGTTGCTAAAGATAGTGAATTAGTCGATATTTTTAAAGATGCTGGATATCATATTGAGCCAGCAGCATCAGATCCTGATAGAACTGTAGTTGTGAAGTTTGGTATTACTGATGAAAGAGTCGCGTCTGTTGACAAAGTATCAATTTGGGAACAGATGGCAAATGTTGTTGACTATCAACGATATTGGGCTGACAATCAAGTGTCATGCACTGTGAAATTTAAGTCATCGGAAGCAGACCAAATAGCAAGAGTGTTGACTGTGTATGAGGATCAATTAAAAGGCATTAGTTTTTTGCCGCATGAGAATCACGGTTATGTTCAAGCCCCGTATGAACCGTGTTCTGTTGATGAAGTAGACGAATATAACAGTAAATTAAAAACCACCAATTTTGAGGCTTATGTCGCAGAAGCAGCTGGCAGCAAATTCTGTGATGGCGATAGATGTGAAATATGATATTTAATGTTATATAGTATTTAACGCTTACGGATACTGTGTCACAAAAACATAAAACTCTCCGTTATTGGCCAAGGGGGAATATATGCTTGCCACATTATATGATAATCAGTGGATTCATTTTTCTAACATAACAGATCATGAAGAAGATATTTTGTGGAAAGAATTCAGTGTTGTGTCTCCGGGCAGAGAATATATAGATCCATCCCAATTGGGAATGTGGGATGGTGTGTTTAGAAAATATAATCGCTCTAAACGCAAAATGGCCAGGCCATTGCTGAGTATGCTTAGGGGTGTGTGCAAAGAGCACGACCTTCCTTTAGTTGTGGTTGATGAAAGAGATAAATCACAATATAGCCCAATGAACCCAGATGAAATCACGCCCGATTTTTTACCTGGGATCACTTTAGACCCACATCAATTAAAATCGATGCAGGTAGCATGTAAAATTGAATGTGGAGTTTTTGATATACCAACTGGTGGTGGTAAGGGCGAAATAATTGCTGGTATATGCAAAACAATAGATTGCCCGACTGTGATTGTTGCTGACCAAAAAATTGTGATTGATCAATTGAAAAGTAGGTTAGAATTAAGAGATATATCAGATGAAATTGGGTTATTTTATGCTGGACATCGGCCAAATGGCGAAACAATAGTGGTCGGTTCTATACAATCTTTAACTCCGCCTAAAGTACCACCAAAAATGCCGACAAGAAAAGAAGATGAAACAGATAAACGTTGGTTATCTAGATTAGATAAATTCGAGTCATCCATGAAGGGTTATAAGACTCGTAGGAAAAACGCAAAACAATTGCAGCAATATGTTAAGGATGCACATATGATATTGGTCGATGAATGTGACAAAGCTACATCCGACCCATATAAATTGCTGTTTAGACATTGGTTTAAAGGACAAAGACGATATGGATTTTCTGGTACTCCTTTTGATAAAGAAAAGCCAGTTGAAGCATTAGTGATGCAGGAACATCTTGGTTCTGTGATAATGAAAGAAAGTAGAAAAAATTTAGAACAAATTGGTAGAATTATCCCAACTGAATATGTAATGATGGCGTTTGGTATGGAAGGCAGTATAAATGACAGATCGGCATATGATATAGCTTATGATGAGTGGATGATTAATAACAGTAAATTTCACAAATTAATTGCTGGGATTTGTCAAATGCATGTTGATGAAGGTACATTAATATTGGTAGATAGGGAGGTACTTGGTCATTCCCTAGAGAAGGAATTGGCCAATGTTGGCATTGAATCACATTTCATTTATGGCAAAACTCCAAAACGTCGTCGTGATGAAGTGTTGCATGCGTTTGAAAAAAGAGAATTTAATGTACTTATTGGTGGCAAAATTATTAATCGCGGCCTTGATTTAGATGGTGGTTGTGAAAATTTAGTTGTTGCTACAGGTGGGAAATTAAGATCCGATTTTGTTCAAAAAGTTGGGCGTGCACTTCGCCACAATAAACGTGGTAAAAGTCGTGTCTATGATTTCTTTTTCAGATGCAATAAATATTTATATGGACATTCCAAAGCCAGACTAAAAACCATGGTTGATTTTGGATATAAATCAACCATAGTTTTTAAGAATGGAAGCATTGATGGCGACAAACTCATCAAAAGCCGATTTAGAATCCCAAAAAAGTTCTTCCAAGAAGATAAGACGCTCTTCTAATGAAGAGCCGCGTAAGTTATATTTTATAAATGAAATAGTTGAATGGCAATTAACGCAATATATTTGGACTGGTTGCACAAGAGTAAAGTTGCGCGACCTAATAATGTCAAATGCCACAGAGTTGATAAGGCAGATAATAAGAAAACAGGGTTTACATACGATATACCCCGGTGCTGACGATTCGGCGTTTGGAGATCTGCTTCAAACTGCTTGGGTTCAGATAGAACGAACACTATACAAATATCGTTCTCGCCCTCATTGCCGAGCGTGTTTTAATCCAGATCGACCATCTGAATCGTTACTCTATAATCCTGCTAATCGCGAATACGGCATAAAAACTCTTGAAGAAGTCGTTAAAATGCATAAGGGTGTTTGCCCACATTGTGATGCAGATTTACGTAGCAAATTGATAGTTGAACCCGAACAAGGTTTATATAGTGGCTCAGAGGATATATTATACAGAGGGATGTCTAAAGTTTTTAATATGTGGTCACAGATAGCCAGGACTGTGATTTTAGCATATATTAAGAAAGAAGGCAGAGATAGGAAAAATTCTGGGACATATGTAGCACATTTAGAAAATAAAACGCGCCCTGTTGGCGATATAATGATCCGTTTTTTAAAAGAAGCTAGAGAGCTTTGCAAATATAATGAGGATCATTTAAAGGTGTTGGAAGCGTTAGATTGGCTGATACACAATGATGGGCGACCACACGATGGAATAATTGGGAAATTGGTAGAAAAATCTGGTTTGTCGAGATCAGTTATTACAAATTTCATGAGATTGATTAAGCTTAGGAGTTTTGAATTTACTGATTCTCCGTTAAATAAAACGGTTGATCCATTAAAAAGTGAACAAAGACGTCGGTCATTTGTTGAATTCGATGATGAATGATTATGATCCAGATTGGGAGCAAACGCCAGGGGAATGGACCGTTATAGAACGCATAAATGGTAAAGTAGTCCCGCGTCATTACATGCCTAATTCTGAAAAGTCTATAAAAATGCATGAACACATAATCCATCAAACCAATTTTGTTTTAGGTAAGATAGAAGCAAAAACGGTTACAATTGACGATATCAATAAACTAATTTCAGAGTCTCTTCCGTCTTCAGTTATTGATAGGGTTAATAGGCGAACAGTTAAGAACGTCAGCGATTCTCATATTGACAACAAAACTGGAAATCAGCCATTAAGTCCTGTTCCTAAAAGACCAGGCCCCAAACGCCGACCATCTAATAAAACTAAATCGCATGGGCGGGCAAAGCAAGCTCGTAAGAAAAGTGCAAGAACTGAAAAGCGAAAAGCAGGAAAATATACGGAGGCCATAGAATTTATTGATAAATTTATTGGCAAATCCGCCGATGATTACGGCGAGAGTTTTGATAATCTGCAAAATAAAGATGCTCTATTTGAAGTGACAACAAGATTGTTGCGCAGTGATAATATCAATAGAGATTGGGTGTGGAAAATACGAGAATCTATATCGGAAAATTAAATGGACGACGATCGATTAGAAATAGATGAAGAATTGACCGATTTATTGGGTCAGTTGGATTCTGAAGATTCTAATTTACCCATAGGATCTGATGCAGATGATTATATTGTAAAAGAAGAAGTCGCAGAAGAAGTCGCAGAAGAAGTCGCAGAAGAAGCCGCAGAAGAAGTCGCAGACAAGCAAATATCGCTACCAGAGCCTGCGTCTATTCCTAGTGATATTATTCCAGTTGAAGATGATGTTAATATTAAAGTATATTTTGAAAGATATGAGGCGATGGCAGAAGAAATATTTGCGGCATGCAGGTCTGATAGGCAAGAAGCACAATCTGTTTTAGCAATGTGTAAAGAAAGAGTAGAAGATGCTATTAGAAACAACTCTGCTGACAGAGTTCCTAGGATGTATGTCGATGCTTTAGTTAAAGCCGTAGAAGTAAAAGCTAATATCAATGACACAGCGGTTAAAATGATAGATGCCGGTGCTAAACTTATATCTGCTGCCAAAAACCAAATAAACGTGCAACAAAATAATGTTGCTGTTGGTAGTAGTGATTTAAATGATATTCTAAATCAGCCAATGACAGATGAATATTGATCCTCAACAATCACAGGCTATTAAAAGATGCCAGCAGTCCGCTGTTTGGTTTTTACGAACTTTCGCAAAAATTAAACATCCTGCTGCTGGCATCATAGATTTTGATCCATTTAAATATCAACAATATGCTATTAAACAATTTAGAACGCATAGGTTTAATATATTTCGAAAATGTCGCCAGTCTGGCGCATCTAAAATAGCTGGAGCATTCGCCACATGGTTTGGGATGTTTCATTCTAATAAAACGATATTGATTGTATCTAGAACAGATTTAGATGCAATGAATTTTCTTAGAGATAATGTGGTGTTTTTGTATAACAATTTGCCAGAGTGGATGAGGCAAGTCTGGCTGCCAACAAAAATGAATGACCATGAAATAATATTTCCAAATGGTTCTAGCATACGGTCTTTAACATCTCATCAAGATGTTTTACGGTCGAATGCTTCATCATTAAACATTATTGACGAAGCTGCGTTTATTAATGGTATGGATGTTTTATGGGCAGGTGGGTGGTCAACATTGCAGCATGGTGGTAATGTTATTGTTATTTCTACGACCAATGGCATTGGAAATTGGTATTGGAACACATGGACTGATGCTGAAGCAGGATTGAACAACTTTAATCCGATCACCATCAATTGGTGGGATATGGATTGGTCAATTGAGTATGATGATCCATTGTCTAATCAGCATCGTAGGATTGCGCCCACTGATGGTGTTAGAAAATGCGTTGATCAAGTTGAAATAGAAAAATATGGGCCATATTGGTCTCCGTGGTTAGAAGAACAATACAAAGCCCTGCAAGAAAAAGGCGAAGCGTGGAAATTTGAACAAGAAATTTTGGCATCTTTTGTTGGATCGGGCAATACTGTTTTATCAAAATCAGCTATCACCCATGTCACTTCAACGGTAAATGATGATTTTGAACGCATAGATGGATTACAAACTTATGTGCACCCTGTTAGTGGTGAGTCAGAAGATTTAGATTTTGGGTTTACAGAACCAGATGAAGGGTTGTGGGTGTGGGATAGACCTGTTGGTGCCACACCCAATGTGAAAAATGAACAAGGAGAGATAATACAGCCTGGCCAAGCGGCATATTCATATGTAATGGGTGTTGATACGGCTACTGGTAAAGGTAGAGATTATCATGCCATACAGGTATTATGCGTTGATACGATGACGCAAGTCGCAGAATTTATGGCGAGATGTTTGCCACGCGAATTGGTAAAATATATTGATCGAATAGGTAGGTGGTACAATTGTGCTTTATGTGTGGTGGAAAGAAATAATGGCGGGGATACTTTGATTGATGAATTAAGATATGGCGTGATGTATCCTAGGTTGTGGAGAAAAAAAGGCATTAACGATAAACCACGTGCTTCCAATTCTTCGCAGGCACGTGCGTTGCAAGTTGCAAGTTATGGTTTTTATACAAGTTCGTCTAGCAAAGCGACTCTTAATAAATTTTTATTAAATAATATTAGAGACAATAATGACGATGGATATAAAATTAATAGTAAAAGGTTGTTAAAGCAGATCCAGACTTATGTTCGTAAAAAAGACAGAGCTGGCAGAGATACAGGTAGAACAGAAGCTGAAGACGGTGCAGGTAACTTTGATGACCTTGTTATGTCTTTTGCTTTATCATTGGTAGGGACTACTGATATATTTACAGTTGACTCTTCTAATCTTACTCCCATCAATAGCAATAATGATTTGGGTATGTCTGGTGGTGGTTCTCCGATCAGTAATGAGCAAGTGGTTGCTGATCAAAAGTTATTTGTTGAAAAAGGCGGTCCCCAATTAATGATGCCAATGGCGTTGGCTCCCGACCAATTGCCTGAAGTTTCTGCGCAGCAGGAAATAGAAAAATATGCTTCGCAATTGGGAGCAATACCGATTAGTGATGGCAAACCGATAGTTAATCCTAGAAAATTCTTTCACGATTAAATATCGGTAGTCAATATATATCTTTAGTAAATATACTATTAAACCATCTATATCCGCAGGTGCGGGGACTCATATGCCTAGCAATTGGTTGTTATTTGACAGAATACGTGCGTTAACGCGTAGTCATAAAATATATCAAGCTGATCGTATATTTCAAGATCAATCTTCTATAGATAGGCTTACTGCTGGCGCGGAGTTTTTGGATTTTAGCCAGCAAGGCGCAATTTTAGATCAGACCAATTTGCAAATAAACAGATTGGAAAGATATAAAGATTATGAACAGATGGATCAGACGGGAGAAATTTCGTTATCATTAGATCTTTATGCCGACGAAGCCTCATTGGTCGATCCAGAAAGAAAACACACATTAATTATACGCGCTCACAATAGAAGAATTAAAAGCGAATTAGAAAATTTATTTTTCAACATATTGCAATGGGATAATTATCAAAGACCAGCTGTTAGATATTTATGCAAATATGGCGATTTTCCTTGTGAAATAGTTCCAGATCAGCATCGAAATGGCGTGTCGTCTATTCGATTTATGAATATCTATAATTTCACTAGGATTGAGACAAGATATGGTGATTTAGTAGGATTCTTTTACCAAGATGAATTAGTGCCAGAGCCTTTATTTCTTCATCCTTGGCAAGTGATGCATTTAAGGCTTACGAGTTTTGAAAACATATATCATCCATATGGTAGAGCCATTCTCGATGGAGGCAGGAAAGCATTTAAACAATTGAGATTGATGGAAGATGCGGCTTTAATTTATCGTATTACCCGTGCTCCTGAAAAGAGAAAATTTTCAATACCAGTGGGGTTAATTCCTCCTAAAGAAGTTCCTGAATATATGCAAATGATTGCAAGGAATTTTAAAAGGCAGCGATTTTATAATCCATCTAGTGGCACTTTTGATGAACGATATTCTCCATTGATCCAAGAAGATGATTTCTTTTTACCCAAGCGACCCGATGGATCTGGTCCTGATATTGATGTGTTGCCGGGCGCAGAAAATTTAGATCAGATAGCAGATATTGAATATTTTAAGAAGAAAATGATAGCACCTATGAAAATCCCATTTTCTAGAGTTGGGATTGGGGAAGGTAGTGGCGAAGCCAATGATAAATCATTGTCTCAATCGCATGCAGAATTTGCTAAGGCTGTGCAATGGGTTCAGAGGGAAGTTGCGTCGGGGTTAACCAAAATAGCAATAGTGCATCTTGCTTTAAGAGGATATGGTGTTGACGATTTGAAGGGGTTTGACATAGCCCTCACTGCAACTTCTGCTATGGAAGAATTATACAGAATAGAAACATGGCAGACTAGAGTTGGCGTTATGGCTGAACTCAAAGAACTTGGTTGGTTTCCTAAGGAATGGATTGTCACTCGGTTTACTGACTTATCTCCTGATGAAATAGAAGAATTAAAGGATATGGAGGAAGTGGAAGCTGCTGGCGGCGCGGGTGGCGGTGGGCCAGCAGGAGCATTGGGGATAGGCGACGAGGAATTGGGTGGAGAAGAAGGTGGAGAGGAATTGGGTGGAGAGGAATTGGGTGGAGAGGAATTGGGTGAGGAAGGCGGATTGGGCGAAGAGGGTGCAGAGGAAGAATCACCAATAATAGATGGCTTTGATTATGAAGCAGAAAAACGTTTATTGGCTGAAATGAAAAAACAAAACAAGACCAAAGAAGTCATGAAATTGGTTAACAAGTGGAGTGAACGGTTAGGGAAGGATACTAGTCCTAGTAATCAAATAACCAATTCTTTTGATCACATGTTAGAAATGAAAGAATTGGACGGTTTATCCTCGACAAATCCACAAACTACACCAAGTAGCAATGGGCAATTTCGTCCCCCGCATGATCCTAATAAAGACGACGGGATAATAGTTGAATGGTCTACCGGCGAGGACGAGAGGAATAGTGCTATTAAAGAGACGCGCGATGTGTTGACTGGCAATTCTTCGGTATTCAATACCACAGAGACTGATATCACAGAAGATGACATTCCTGTGGATCCAGAAGACTAACAGCAATTACATAAAGTTATTTTCGTTCAAAATTAGTATAGTTAATTGTGTGTAGTGAACATAAGACATAGGAGTATACCGATGGCTCAAAATCAGGAAACAGTGGCTGGTCCAGTTCAAATGGATAGCCGTAAGTTTCTGGGAGCACTTAACGATTCATCTCAAGCGAAAATCGCGTTTTATGAATCGAAAGTCACAGAAATGGGAAAAGCAGCTGGTAAAAATTGGCAACTTGCTTCATTTAAAATCAAACGAATAAATCGGGATAATCATTATTCTGGCGAATTGTACATTGAAGATATTGATTCTCATGATTATTATATAGCGGATTGCAGCCGGGAAAAAGGCGGCAAAATCGCGATCGAAAACATCAGACAGATTGAAATTATTGAAGAGCAGAAACAGGCTTTGTTTGAGCAAAGTTGCTTTAAATTAATCGATGCGATTGAAGCAAATGACCAAAAAGCAATGGCCTCTGCGTTCAATAAAATGTCAGGCCAGCGATTTTCTGGTCGCATAGTCCCTTCTTCTGGTCTTGTTCGTACAAAAGATGGTGTTGTGCGTACGGTTAAGATCCAAGGTGACAACGCATTGGATGAAGAAATCCGCCCGCAAATAATCGCAGCTCTAGTTGAGTCTCTTAGCGATAGAGTGGTGGTTGAAGATGATTCAGTGGTTGCCGGACATTTTGATGACGGCGAAAAGGTTAAACTTCCGGTTACAAAATGGGCAGCTCGCAAGCTTGTAGGAAAGCATATGCGAGAAGCTGCTCAAAACGCATATTGGTCTCCAGGTTTTCAAACTAGAATATTTAACGCAGCTAAATTGATTTATGGAGATAAAATTGAAGAGGCAATAAAGTCGGTTTCTTCGTTTTTAAACGAAAATGAAGAGTTTACTTTGTTAAACCGTTTCCAAACGCAGACTCTTATTGAAAATGCGCTTGCGGCCAATTGTTTCTTTAATCAACAATTGTGCGATGACACTGCTACATTGTTTTATCGCACTAACCTTAAAGTTAATAAAGACACCATTCTTTCAGAATGGCGTAACATTGCTAAGAGGGTAGAGCATCCTGTTCTTTTAGAAAATGTCAATATTCTTGAAGGTAGTAAAAACTTTGAAGCTGCGTATGATAAGTTCTTAGATCTTATCTTCGAAGCAATTTCAAATAGAGAAGTCGCTGCTGAAGCATTAGCGACCACTCTCGAAGTGTTAAAAGACAAGACTCCTAGAATCAAGGAGTCCAACGATATGTCTAGTAAGTTGAACGAGCTGATTAGCCGTCTCAAAGACCCTGAGTTTGATGACAGCGCGATTTATGAAGCTGAAGATCTCATAGCTACTGTTCAAGAAGAATTGGCTATGAATGAAAATCTCAGCGATTTTGATGCCATGCCCGGCGATGAATTGGGCGGCGATGAGTTGGGCGATGAGTTGGGCGGCGAAGGTCTTGGCGGATCTGAATCGCCTGTTATCAACATCAACGCGCCATTAATTTCCATAGGCAGCAGTAATGTTTCTGGTGGAGACGGCGAAGATCTTGGCGATGAGGAATTTGGAGATCTTGAAGACGAAGATTTTGAAGACGAAGGCATTGAAGATGAAGATCTTGGTGAAGAAGAAAGTCTGGCTGACATGCTAGGCGGTGGCGGTGAAGAAGAGGAAGAAGATTTAGGTTTAGGACTTGAAAGTAAGAAAAAGAAAACTGCTATTAAAGAAAATAAACCGTTTCCTGGAGCTGCTCCGCCATTTGGTAGCGATGATTCTGATGATTCCGATGATTCCGATGATGCCGTCGACAGCGATGGTGCCGATGATGATGATGGCGATTCCGGTAAACCATGGGAGGAAAGCGCAGATCCTTACGCAATTAGGGATAATGAACTTTCTACCACGGATATGAGTGACTATGGAGCGCCGATTCTTTCTGATGCCGGGGATATGGTTCAGGTTGTTAACCTTATGAATCGTCTGGCGGAAGAACACAAATTGGAAGGTTCTGATCTTACGGAAAATCTTGATGACTTAGCTCGCGCAAGCATTGAGGGTGCGGGATTAAGAGTTCCTTCTAACAAAATTGGTGTCGCAGTCGATGAAGTTATTCAAAACTTCCTTCAAATTCGTAATGAAGACAAAGAGGAAGAAGACTTTATTGATGATATTGCAGACGATGAAGAAGAACTCGACGAAGATCAATATAAAGGCCCAACTCGAAGACGACGCTATGGAATGCGTAGAAATAGTGTCAATGCCACTGAAAGCACAGAAAAATCTGTCACTTGGATCGAAGAGCAAAGCGACGGTAAACTGGGCCAAATGGGCGATGTGAAATTCATTTATGATCATGGTGGTGATTCCAACATCGATCCTGTAATCCTTAGTGAAGATGGTAGTGTTGAAATTCCAATTCCATCGGAATTACACAGAGATGCCACTGCTATAGTCACTGGGTCTGAGGAATTTAATAGTTTCTTAGAGTGGCTTGACAGCAACATCGAGCAATTGCGCCCGATAAGCGATAGCGAAAATGATGCTTTAGAAGAAGCCATTGCCACGATTCATGCCAATGCCGATGGTTCGATTTCTGTCGAAGTCGATGGTGACGTTGAAGTGGGCGAAATGGGTGAAATGGAGCCTGGCATGGACATGGAGCCTGGCATGGACATGGATATGGGACCGGAAGATGAAACTGCTGGGATGGAGCCTGTAGACGCTATTGCGGCTGATACGCCATTGCCGCCCGAGCCAGCAGCTGACGCGATGCCTGATTTTGAAAACATGGATGATGAAGGCCCCGTTGATGACGAAGCTCCCGAAGGTCCTGTTGGTGATGAAGGTCCTATTGGCGATGAAGGTCCTATTGGCGACGAAGACGAAGACGAAGATGAGGAAGTTGCTGAGGATAAAGATGTAACTCATCCGCAGAGCAGCAAGTATAGTAAGCATGTTAAAGACAACAAGCGTGACATGCCTAAGCACAAATTGCCTAAGGATAGTAATGATAAACTTGACAGTGTTGGGCCTAGTTTGAAGAAAGATGATGGCTCTGGAACTAAGCCCCCTGTTGCAAGAAAGGGAGACAATTAATGCTTCCCACAAGACGAGGAAAATTAGCAATATCAGAAAATCTTATTGATCGCCGTGTAATTGCCGAAACTGGTACTATTCCATCCGGCATGCAATTGATTCGCGATACTTTTGCGTTTCAGGTTCTTGATAAGAAAAATGTTGTTGTTGAAGGTAAAAATGGAAAAGAAGAACCAGCCGTTAGGGTCACTGGATTATTCCAAGAAGGTGATATAGAAAACGCTAATGGTAGGGTCTATGATGCGCGTGAGGTGTTAGCACCGGCAGTGCAATCTATCCAAGAGGATATATCATCAAGAGCCGTAATGGGGGAGTATGATCACCCAGCAGACGCTAAAATTCACTTAGACAGAGTCAGCCATCTAATTACTAAAATATGGATGGAAGGCAGAAAAGTCTATGGTGAAGCCGAAGTGTTGCACAAATTACCATGCGGAGCATGCTTGAGGGGATTATTCGAGCATAATATTCGTGTTGGCATTTCTTCTCGTGGTGTTGGAGATATGGAAGTTGTGGAATCTGGTGGGCAAGAAAAATATAAAGTATTGCCTGGGTATTCCTTTGTGACATGGGATGCTGTTGCAGAACCATCTGTTTCCAATGCCATTTTGAACATTAGAGAGGGGTTGGAGCAGCATTTGAAGCCACTTAAAAAATCGAACGGGATGTTTGATCAAAAAATTTACCAAGACATGGTTGTTGAAGAAATCAATAAGTATTTTGGTCTAAAATGATCATGTAGCAATTAATTGTTGGGATTTCGGTCAAATATAATATTATTGGAACACTATTGGGAGCCAATAAAATGGAAAAGATTAAATCGCTGTTGGAAAAGGTCGGAGTTAAATCCGAATTGTCCCAACAAATTTGTGAATCTTTAGAAAATTACAAATCAACTTTGCGTGAGCAATTTGATGCCGAGTATTCGGCTAAAATTGAGGAAGCAAAGAAGGTGTGCATTGAAGAGACTGAAGCGCATAAGCGTGAATTGGCTCGTCGTGTGCAGGTTTTTTGTGAAACTAAGGGAGCTGCTATTGAAGCAACTGTTGCTAAGCAATCAGCCCTTCGGGAGTCCGAAGCTATTTCCAGGCTCAAATCGATTGTATCCTTGGTAGAGGGGATCGAGCCAAATGGAGAGCTGAACGGAGAACTTGAAGCTGATGTTAAAAGGCTAAAGCAAAAGCTTAAGGCGGTAACTGAAAGTAAGCAGCAGGCTATCGCCACGGCGAATAGA
>Ga0114932_10004083_pt1 | contig 13892 bp, 28 predicted proteins | sample 2SBtaG_2_FD_87286 | JGI IMG/M metagenome (GOLD analysis project Ga0114932, IMG submission 87286) | Deep subsurface microbial communities from Kolumbo volcano to uncover new lineages of life (NeLLi) - 2SBTROV12_ACTIVE470 metaG | ecosystem: Environmental > Aquatic > Marine > Volcanic ...
CCCCGAACGCTCATGGATTGAAGATGATTTTTTTTGGCACTTATCAACCGGCGGTTGGTCGGGCAACGAAGATCTAATAGGAGCCATGCAAGAAAACACCATGTTTTGGTTGATGTGCTGGGTTTCCTCTAAGCGTGGCGGTCACTTTGTTTTCGAATTAAAGAAAGAGCCAAACCAAAATGAAAACTAACCAATTAGAGCCGGGACCGGAGCTGGAGCTGGTAAGCGCTATGGATGAATTAGCGGCTGAAGTCTTGAGATTAATAGATAGTGATTTACTAGATACTCGGTCTAACGCTTCTGACAAGCTTATTATTTACATCGAAAGAAGGATGGATACCCAAGAATTGGCCGTGGATAAGTTTAGAGATTTAATGGATGTGGATTTTTAAAACACGCCGGTTGCTTGGCATTTCTCGATTTAATGGAGGTGAGGGAGTGAATTTTAACTTAACAAAGCCATGTGATAGTTGCCCTTTTGTAAGAGGCAATAATATGAGGCTTCACGCAGAAAGAATTGAAGAGATCGTCTTTAATTTAACCGAAAAACAACAAACGTTTAGTTGCCATAAAACTGTTGACTATAGCAGTAGTAACGGAGGCGAAGAAAATCGAAAAACGGAACATTGCGCGGGGGCTTTAATATTTCTTGAAGAACTAAACAAGCCTAATCAAATGATGCGTTGGATGGAGCGTATTGGGGTTTATGACAGCCACAAGTTGACAGATCAAGAAACGGTTTATAAATCGGTTGAAGATATGCTTTGTGAGGCTAACCCATAACTGAAACATGGAGTTTATACGATGAGTGAAGTGTCAATTATTAAGGAATTAAGATTTTATATTGGGAATATAGAAGTCGCTCTTTCGGCAGAACACGAAAATCTTACTAAGGCCGAAACCAGAATCGAAATGCTTGAAAATGAGCGTAAAAATTTAATGAAGTTAGTCGAAAAACACGAGAAAACCAATGACTAAACCTATCGAAAAATCCTGTTTAAATTGTAAGTTTGCTGAGTGGAGAAAGTACTATGTGGGGCTGTGTAAAGCCCCATTGCCATCATTAATAAAAAAAAGACTTGTCAAAAGATTTGATTTTAAAACTTTGATTAGCATAGGTAAAACCGATCACGAAACCGACTGCCAAACTTGGCAACCGGACAAAAAAACAGAGCGGGAAGAATTTCTCGAATCTTCCGAGAGTAATTTATCTGAGGGGCCTAAATAATGTCCATTCAAAAAATATTAGATAGAGTCGGTATTTTTACGTCCCCGCTTGATGAAAAATTTAAAGTATATGCGGCTATAGGTAATCAATCGGGCAACTCATTTTTAGCTGATTATAAAAAAGATGTAACTCAAGACGTCATTCACTCAATTCTTTCTTTTTTAGAAAACGGAAAATATTCTTTACCTATATCTGGCGATAAAGGGACTGAGGGGGAGCTGAGGTTTATACCTATAAATAAGCTGGAAGATTACCGGCCGACAACGAAAGTGGAATAGATGAACCAATTAGAAAGAGGTTGCGGTTATTCAGGTATCCATTTTGGCGCCCCTTATGTAGACGCGGAATGTTTCGGCGGTCAATTGTATGACATGGATAAGTGTGACAACGACGGAAACCTGTATGAACCCGGCGACTATATCCCATGCCCTGAATGCAATAAAGAAGAGTGGGAAAAATTACAGAAAACTTGTACTTGCTGTGATGAGGTTAGCGAGAGTTTAAACGAAGAACGGCAATGCGGAGAATGCCAGCGACTAATAGAGAAAGGGGAATAGGTATGGACCTTAGAACGTTGCGCGGTAAAAAAAGCCTTAGACAGGTAGCTGATTTAGGCGGACTTTCAGCCTCTACAATCCATCGTGCGGAGGAAAAAGGAATATTTAATGTAGAAATCACAACGGGGATTGAATTAGCGAAAATTTATAAAGTTTCTTTTGCTGCTTTAGTAGGTGAATTACCGCCAAAGCTCAACGAGGAAGAAAAATTAATAATTAAGGATCTTAGGAAATTGAATGTTAGGGAATTTGAGTCGGTAGCGGCGTTAGTTTACGGGTTATCAGGTAAGGCTAAAAGACACAGCCTGACACGCTGAGACACATAAACTTGATGCAAATTTGGTGCAAGAGGAGAATTGAATGCCGACATATGAAGTAACTTTTGAAAGAAGCATTGTGTATACGCAGGTAAGGGAGTTAGAAGCCGCCTCAGAAGAACTGGCAGAAAATAAGGCGGAACAGCTTCTCGATAATATTAATGAGGATGAATGGTCCCTCTTTGACGAAGATACAACTATCGGAGTTTGGAAAATTAAAGACTAAGACCGTTTGACTGTTACTAAAACGGTCCAATAAAAATAGAGAGGGAATAATTTATGAATTTTATTGAGACACAAGCTCCAAGCAATATGGAATTTGGAATGTTGGGCGAGGGCGATAATTTTCTACACGATGGAGATTATTATATAAAGATTGAGGAGATGGAGGATATTAATTGCATTAACCTTGGTAATGGGAGTCATGATTCTTTCGGGGGTGGGAATTTAGTTGTGCCTTGTAGATTAACCGCTACCGTAGAATTTTTGTAAACTAACCAAGCCGAGAGGGAATGATGGTAATAACTGAAGAGATAAGAATGACTATAATGATCGCGGTTAATGTCTGCGCCTTTGGTTTGCTTATTTACTGTGAAGCGCAAGACAGCAAAGAAAAGAAAGTAAGGGATAAGCTTTTAGAAAACCTCCACGAAGAACAAGTTAAAATTTTAATTAAAGAGAGGGAATGAATGGTTGAAAGAGCGGAACTGATTAAACCAGATGGCTCGATACTGATAAACGCGCCTCTCTGTCTAAGGTGTAAAAAACCATATGATCCAAGCCAAACCATATCTATTCGTATTTGCGGTAACTGTTATAAAGATAGCGGGAGTATAAGAATTCCAATCCAACCCGTATTAGCGGTGTCCGTACTTGAAAATACTTTTAAAGATTTAAAACATATCGAAATTGTAGGGCCACCAAAAAAACATAAAAACTGGCATCCACTATTTGGCAGACCAAGTAGGAGGGTAATTTGATTGAACCCGGAAGCGGTTTTATGACGCTATTAGAAGAAAAAAACGAGCAGCGCGAAAAAGTTAAAGAACTGGAAATCGAAATTAAACGTTTGAAGGAAGCCAATAAACAAATTCTTGAAGAGAATCACGCCCTCAGAAAATCTAATGAAAAGCTGTTTAATGCGGCATCCAAAAAGAGGAACTAATGACATTAGACGAAATAAAGAAATGGCATGACGAATATAAGCAATTAAATCACTCGTTCGTTAAGCGTCAAACTCCAGAAAAGATAAGCGGTATTGTGGGACAACTGTTAGAGATCTTAAATGAGCGAGATGAGATATTGGTTGAGTGTACTTTAAGCAACAATAAACTTGAGGTAGAAAACGAGGAATTGAAAAAGGAAAACGAGGAAAACGATAAAGAGCTAGAAGTTATTTATGAATACTTTTCAGACCAACCCGTAGATATGGAAGAGGTCTTGGAGCCATACAGAAATGACACCTGAAAACTTAGAAGAAAAAAGTGAAAGATTAAAAGATGCGCAAAATATATTTGCTAAAGAAGAAGTTATTAAAGAACTAAAAGAAATAAAGGAGATTTTAATAACTATAGAAAATTGGGGGCAAGCAATTCATACGATTTTAAATGTGAGGTTGCCATGACACTCGACGAAATGAGATAACTTTTCATATAAGTTTTTAATTTTGAGATAGATGAACCCAGAAGACGTGACCACTATATTGTTAGCTGTTTTTGTTCTTATGGTTGTTGTACACAGAATGACAAAACGACAGCATGGAGGCAAGGAAATGAAATTCATAACGGTTGAGAAATGGTTCAAGATATTTAAACGTTATTATCATGTTGCTTTAGTTTACACAAAGCCTTTCCGTATTAATTTTTATATTGATGGGAAGGAGATCTTCTGATGAATTTCGAAGAACAACCAACAGGTCTAGCCCTGAGGCGGAAAGTGCTATTGAAGTGTAGGTGGAAGGAACCGGAACCGGATAAAGAATATAATGTGCTTTATGGGGGTTCCCGCACTAGTATCAACGAAAAAGATTTTAAATATTTTTTAGTTATGGATGGGTTTGTTTACCAAAACGATGAACTCCCACCCGTCGAATCCTGTTTAACCGCATGGGGCCAGCATGTTTGGCCTGTGTTATATGCAAAAGGATACAGACATATATCTTGGGGGGATTCTTTACCTACAATAAAAGAAAAATATTATGGTTTGCTTGAACAGGCTAAACATGACGGGCTTTTAAAATCTTTCGGTCTAGGGGATAGCCCATGTCAAGCTCTCTGCTACGCAACTTTGGAGGCTTTGAGGTGAACGAAGAAACTTTAGACATTAAGATTTCTGATCAAGAAAAACAGCTAGACTTCTTTGAAAAACTTAAAGCTCTCTTAGGTAAGAAGCAAAATGTAACTATCAATATTTATCACGGCCCCGTCAACATAATCAGGAATTACGCCATCGGCGGAGGGGCAACCATAACTGATAATGCAAAACAAATTGAATCCAACGGACCAATGTTTAACTTAATTTAAGAGGCTTTGAGGTGAGTAAATTAGAATTAGTTTTTAGCTTATTAGCCAGCTTGTTATGCCTTTCTGTGTTATTTGGAATTTACCAATTTGAAAAACAGCAAATAATTAAAGTTGAAACAAGAGGGAATTCCCCTTATCGCTATTCTTGGAAATAAAGATGAATAACAAAAACGTTAGTTAAATTTTAGCTACTAACGAAAACAGGTAAAAACGTTAATTAACGCAGGGTAGATCCTAGTGGATCGTGTGAGGTAAACGGCGACGGTCCTTTAGTAGAGGAAAGAGGGCTCGAGCTTAAGATAAGCCTCGCGGCCCTGCTAATTCATAAAACATAACAACGCCTAACCATGTTAGAAAATAAAATTCATTCTATTGAAGAGCTTCAAGAAAAAATCAGGTCCACTTTCCTTATGATCCCAGAGGAATATCACAAATTAGATATATATAAACTAGAACCAAACATGGAGAACGATAAAGAAAATATGCCAACATATAAACATTATCAAGATTTAAGCCACGCGGAACAAAAGGATGGCCTCTGTTTTGGGCATTCTGATACAAACCCAAAAACGGGATATTTAAACAACGCTCATCTAGATAATTATCACTCAATACTTAATGAGGTTATTGGCATTCATGACAAAAAGAACCATGATTATGCCGGGGATGAAGATTCTTTATTTAATTTAAGAATGTCAGAGACGATGGGAATTCCCCCATTTAAAGGGACTTGTGTCCGTTTATCGGATAAGTTTTGTAGACTAATGATGTACTGCAAGTCAGGCGAATTAGCCGTTAACGACGAAGGGATTGAGGATACCCTTAAGGATATTATTAACTATTCTGTGTTTGCAATAGAGTTTCATCGGGAGGAAATGGCTAAAGCAAAACAAGAGAGCAAAAGTGAAGAAAATGCAGACCGTGTCCAATCCGAATAAAAATAGTATAATAAGTAATGGGAGTACTTCATACAATGCTTTATCCGAAATGGTTAAGCTTTGGGGTGAGTCCGAATACACAGGTAAGACTGTTATTAATTGGCGTGATGGGATTCCCGAAATTATTGAGAAGACAGATTTTATAAGGAAGAACGATTTCCAAGAATATTTAAAATCACTTAAAGTAAGAATATAAATTAAGTTTTAAGGCTATCCATTAAAAAGGACGTCAGATCTCTTTCGAGAGACTCTGTGCGTCCTTTTTTTTTGGTCTAAATATGAAAGATGTCTACACATTAATCACCTCTAGCTACCTAATAGCTAAAGATGAGAGAGCTTTCGAGAGAGATAGGAAGAGCCGAAGGATATCTTTCCCTAAACGTGAATTTAAACGGATATTCCCTATTAAAACCTATGAGCCTGCAGAAGATGGTCATTACCACTTTAAAGGGTATGGAAATTTTAAATTAAAGAATGCCTGAGTTTAGCCCTAATCAAAGATCAGCCGGTATCCCAGAGAGTTCTAATAAAACTCTACCCGAGCCAAAGAAGGAAGAATCCGCTCCCCCCTCCATTGATAAGCGTGTTAATCAAGCTGAGCTAGCCGATTATATTGACTCGGAAATTGAAACAGCATTATCCGATAGGACTGAATGGGAAAATAATTTAGAAACATGGCTTGACCAATATAAGGGAATCTTACCCACTAAAGACTTCCCATGGACCGATTGCTCTAACTTACACATCCCCATAACGGCCACTACAGTTGATACGATGCTAGCTAGGGTTATTAATCCACTTTATGGATCAAAGCCCTTAGTAACCGTTAAGGGAGCTTCTGAACCTAAGAAACAAGATCCTGATAATCCTAATAAAGGAATGCCAGATCATGAGAAGGCTAGAAACATTGAGGACATGCTTCACTTTGTTCTCGATAAAAGAATCAATGTATTTCCTAAGATATACGATTGGGTTAAGGAATCGCTAATTCATGGCCGTTCAACTGTAAAAATAATTTGGAAAAAAGAGAAGAGGAAAGTTACTCGGAACCTTTCTCGAGAAGAAGTTGAAACAGAAATAAATACCCTAAAGGAAGAAATTGATAGAACGGGATTAACCGATCACTTAGAACTATTACTAGCTCAATACATAACTGTACTAGAGGATCGGGACTGGAATAAGAGTGAGTATGCCAGAGTCCAATTGGAAGAGGTCGTCTATAACAATCCAACTTGGATTAATATTCCGGTTGAGGACGTTATTGTTTCTTCTAGAGCTAGATCTATAGAAGACGCTAAGTTTGTCGCTCATAGGTTTAGATCGACTTTAGACGAGCTTCGTAAGAAACAAAGGTCGGGAATTTACCAAAATGTCGGGCTTATTGAAGCTGGAGAAACCGGAGAGTTTATTGATGGTCAACGTTTAAGCGATGTCCAGACATCTCAAGAGGGAGCTGGTTCAGACACTTCTTTATCTCAAGACGATTTATCTGGAGATGTAGAATGTATCGAGTGGCATGGTAAGTACGATATAGATAATGACGGTTACTTAGAGGACGTAATAGTCACCTATGTAAGAGAAAGTAAAACGATCTTATCGGCTATAGAATCCCCATACCTTCATGGTAAGAAGCCATTTGCAAGTATCACTCCATTCCCTATGCCGGGGAGACTATACGCTCCCGGTATTCCAGAACTTATACACGACCTCCAGTACGAACTAAACGCAATTCATAACCAGAGAATTGACAACGGATCAATCACCAACGCCCCAATGATCCGATATGATCCCGCTTCTGATATCGATCCAGATGTACATAAGATATTCCCCGGTTCAATGCTACCCGCAGCTAAAGACGAAATAAGTATCCTTCCGACTCCAGACGTGAAGTTCTCTCAATTTAGGGAAGAAGAAAACGTAAGGAAGATGATTCAGGACAGGCTTGGAATAACCGATATCCAAATCGGTTCAGCCGATCCGTCTATTACAAACGATACGGCTACCGGGATCAGCACCATCGTTCAAGAACAAAACCAAAGGTTAGAACTCATATTTAAAAACGTTCGTCTTGGTCTTGATGAAGCGGCAAAACAAACGCATCAGTTACAGCAACAATTTGGGGACGATCAAATATTTTATCGAGTTGTTGAAAATGCAACCGAGACGTTTAAAACAATCTCCCAGAGAGAAATACAGGGGCTATTTGATATAGAGATAGCGGCAACATCTGTAACCACAAACAAATCATTAGATCTTCAAGCTCTCCAACAACAACTTGGATTAGCCGGTCAATTTGGACCGGCTTATGTGAGTGCAAATCCTCTCCTTAAAGAAATGTTCGAGAAGCTGGGGTCTAAACGAGTTAACGAAATTGTTCAACCGGAAGAAGTGTCCTTTATGGCAAAGCTTCAGGAGGATCCTCAACTACTTCTACAAGTTAAAGAACAGATAGACCAGTTAGCTGGTCCATTACTTCAACAAGCAGGTATTCAGGATGGAGGTGGTCAAGTCTCCGCTACGGCACAGCCCGATCCATCGGCGGTAATAGGGCAAGCAGTTCAACAATTAATTAGCGCGTTTACCGGAAATCAAAATTAATTGTAATGAACATTAAAAGTTTATTTATACGAGATAAAGATGAATGGGACATAGAGCTTCATAAAAGAAATTTAAGAGACCAATTTAAGCATCCCGAATGGGAGTCGCTAAACACAGAAATTGAATCGCTGATACTAAAGAAATATTCGCAATACGATAAATGTAAAACGTTAGACGATTTTATAAAGAACCAAGCCGAAATATCAGGTCTATCTCAGATTATAGGCATGAAGAATAAATTTAAACATAACCAGTAGCAGGGTCGCGGCCTTCGCAGAGAGGTACAAACAATGAACGACGCAGTAAAAACAATCAGGACAGAAACGGCAATTGACCAACAGGTTACTACACCGTCACCGGAATCGTCCACCGAACAAGAACAGCCACAAGATTTTTCAACTAACGATGCGGCTGTAGAACCATCATCTTTAAATTACGAAGATGTAGCCCAATACGATCTAACTTGGGATGAGGAGCCGACTCAAACGGATCCGAATCAACCACAAGAAACAGAACCTCAAGAGGAACCGGAAGAAGTAGCTAAACAGCCTGAAGACATGACTGAAAGCATGTCTAAGCGTATTTCGAACATCAAGTCTAAGCACGCTGATGAATTAGAGGTTCGAGATAACAAAATCCAAGAGTATCAGGAAATGCTAACTCGTTTCCAAGATATAGAGCAACAAGAAAAAGCTGTCAATAGTGTCGAAGGCGATGAGGAAAACATTAGAACCGAAATCGCTAATTTAGAGAGAAGACTCGAAGAAGAAGAGGATGAGCTAACTCCAGCAGCTTCTGCAAAGATTGTCAGAGATATAGCGAGCCGAGAACGCCAAATCGATAAGCTTCATCAGGCAAATGAAATGAAGGGACGCATCAACACAGAGCGTAATTCCTTAAGACAAGCTTCGGACAACTTAGCTAACGAGAGTTTTAGTTTTCTATTAGATAAAGAATCTAATGGCTACAAGATGGCTAGAGAGCAAGTATATCCGACTCTCGAACGGTTACTTCCTAATTTTAAAGACAATCCTCAAGACGTGTTTCTAACTGGGTATCTGACAGATCTCATGTTGGCTAAACAAGAAAATACAGAATTAAAAAATCAAATACTGAAAATGAAAGGCGGTTCTCCCCGGAGTGAACCCCCTAGCTTAGCTGAAGAATCGGTAGCTGGAACGACACCGAAGAACAACCCAAACCCTAATCCCAATGTGAACAGAGCTGATTTAATGCAAAAAGTTCGTAATGGAGAGATGGAAGGCGGTTTAGCTGCACAATTACTAGGAGCGGTCTCTGGAGGGTATTAGCCTCAGGAGATAAAGAATGGCAACATTTCAAACTTTTCAAGCTGTAGGTAATAGGGAAGATCTTTCCGACCTTATAGCAAATATTAGCCCCTTAGAAACTCCGATGTGGAGTGGCTTTGCAAAAACTAAAGCATCTGGGGTTTATCACGAGTGGACACAAGACTCATTAACTGCGGCTGCTCAGGGCAACGTGGTGGAGGGTAGTGACGCTACCGACCCAACGCTTACTCCAAGAGTTCGTGTTGGTAACTATTGTCAATCGAATCGTAAGGTAGTGAAGGTCTCTGATCTTCAAGATACTGGCGTTGTAAAGGCTGGTATTAAGGGTTCTGAATACACATATCAACTAACGAAGTCAATGAAGGAAATTGCTCGTGATATGGAGTATTCAATCATCAATGGCACTGGTAACTCAGGTGCGGCTGCTACAGCCCGTGAGATTACTGGCCTACCGGCTTTCATCACGACTAATACGTCAACTGCCGGGACCGCTAGAGCTCTTACCGAGACAATTTATAACGACATGCTTCAGACTATTTTCGATGCTGGCGGAAATCCAGATACAACTTATGCGAATGGATTTCAGAAGCGACAGATAAGTTCTTTCACGGCTTCACAAACTCGAAATATTCAAGCGTCTGATAAAAAGTTAATTGCAAGCGTCGATGTCTACGAATCTGATTTCGGACTGCAAAGAATTATATTGGATAGATATGCAACCGCCGATGAGATTTTTCTTATCGAAAAAGCGAAGTGGTGTATTGCTATCTTAAGTCCGGTTAAAGCGACCGAATTAGCCAGAACAGGTTCCGCTAAAAAGGGAATGTTGGAAGGCACATGGACTCTCGAAGCTAAGCATGAAGGTAGCGGCGGGAAAGTTCAAGACTTAACTACTTCTTAAAATATTTGAGCGGCTGGCTTAGGCTGGTCGCTCAGTATCTCAATAATTAACATGGATAATTTTATAGAGTGGCTGGCAAATAAAGGACATCTAAATATAAAAAGTTTCTCTATTAAGCAAATTATAGATTCAGGAATATTAACAAACGAAAAGATGAATGAGCTTTTCGTGGAGTACATAAAGGAAGAGCCAAGCGATTGGCCCGATTACTAAATGGATATTGAATCTGCGTTTGTTGGAGCTATGACCCGAGTTGAGGAAGCTGAGAGAGGAAAGATAATTACTCAGCACATCCAAGATACGGATCCTGTAGCTAAACAATGTAAAGAAAATAGATTAGAAAACTGGAATGGATGGAGCGATGGTAGAACACTAAAGAAGGTAGGAGGTATACCATCAATCTTTCTACAGGATTATAAATATAAGGATATCATGAGCGATGATAAACCTGCTTTTAAGAAAGCGGTTAAAAGGTTTTTTACAGATCATCCTGAATTCTTAGAATGTAACGGAAATATTTAATTGAACAACTCTCCAAAAGTATTAGGTGTAGTCCGAGATAGCGGCGGTTGCGGTCATTATCGAATCAAGCAGCCATGGACAAAGGTTGTTAAAAACGGTCTTGCAAACGTTCAATTAGCTGGCAATGGAATAGATAGAGTCAATTTAGCCGATGCATTAACGGAAGCCGATATCATTCATATGCCACGAGCTGGGGAACAGTATGTTCTCGATATGATGGATAAGCTTAAGCCTCTTGGTAGAAAATTTATTATCGATCATGACGACGATATTTTTAACGTTAATCCCTTTAGCGAACATTATTGCACCAGTGGCACTAAAGAAGTATTTGTCGACGTAGAGGGTAAAAACGTTCCCCTCTGGGAACATGGTAAGAAATACCTAATGGGAACATTCGATATTGAGGCCAACCAGAAGTGGCTAGAAATATCAAAAGAATGCATGAGAAGGGCTGATGCCGTAACAGTAACAACCGATAGATTAGCAAGTGTCTTCAGTGAATATAACGACAACATACACGTACTGCCAAATTGTATAGATTTTAATGTATGGAAACCGCAAAGGACGAATGAAGACGAAATAAGGATTATGTGGAGTGGAGGATGTAGCCATTATAAAGATCTGCTTACGATATCTGAACCACTGACTTATATTTTACAGAAATATAATAATGTGAAGTTCATTATGTGCGGTCAAGAATTTAGCGGTCTAACTAAAAATATCCCCAAAGATCGTTATGAGTTTCATGAATGGGTTCCAGTAGCGGCTCACCCTTATAAGCAAATGTTATTGAATGCCGATATAGCAATTGCCCCAGTAACTGATGATGTATTTAACGCATCTAAAAGTCCCGTTAAATATTTCGAGTCAGCGTCTCTTGGGATACCTGTATTAGCAAGCAACAGGCCTCCTTATAGCGACGTTATTGATAACTGGAACAACGGAATATTATTTGGTGATGAAGATGATTTTGAAGAGTCTTTAGACCGCTTGATAGTGGATAAGAATCTCAGGGAACGTATTGGGAGAGCGGGTATGAACCATATCAAAGATAACTATTGCGCTGATAAGAATGCCTATATGTGGGCAAATTTAGTTTTAAGCGTGACGGAAAATAAATTGGTAACTCTCGATGGCTAAAAATGTACTACAGATTGTAGAACCGATATTACGCGGTCTTGGGCTCGACTCTTCTAGCGCATTAATCGGAGACGCCAAACAGCGAATCATAGATATGCTCAATGAGACTATTCATGAGCTAAACGCTATTAGGGGTTTAAACGTCCTCAAAAAGACTGGAACTATTACTCTTGTTGCAAGTACGGATACTTATGATCTCGCTTCAGATGCCGTCTCAAGCGGCCTCTTAAGCGAGAGACTGTATATCTATGCAAGCGATAAAGAAATAGAGAAGGTTGGGGATGATGACTTTAATAAATTATTAGTAGTTGGCGATTCTGGTACTCCAGACTATTGGCGACCTTTCGGGACTACTGCTGCGGGGGTTCATCAAATACAAGTATACCCAAACCCTGCTGTGGCAGATGCTGGGAGAGTCATGCAGTATGACTATTACCAACAATTCTCGGATTTATCGGCAGACGCGGATGTAAGCATTAATGACATATCCCTTATCCAAAAAGGTATTAAGAAACTTTATGCCGAATACGATCAAGAATTTTCAATCAGTGACAGAGAAGAGCGTCGACAAAGCGTTCTGATAAGAAAGATCAAAGCCCACAACATGGGTGGACGCGGTATGCAGCCACAATTTAGAAGACAAAACAAATTTAGAGAAGTTCGTTAATGGCAGAGCAAACTAAATTTCAAGACGACCCCGATCATTTCGATACCATTTCTGGGTTAGCTCAGGCATATGCTTTATCTAAGTTAGGGGGTGCTGGAGCTAAGGCTTTAGGGTTTACTTCCTCAGCTTCAAAGGCAGCTCCTTTTGTAACTAATGGAGCTAATGTAGTTCCTCCTTCTGGTGCATATGGTCCATCCGGAGGAATCGGTCAGAGTGTCTCTACGGGGGGCATAAGAGGTGCCTCAGGTTCTGTTACCACTAAAACGGGAACTACTTCGGCGGCTCATGCAGTGCCTTTGTTAAAAGCTGCTGGCTATATATTCGGAGCCCCATTAGCCTTCCAAACAGCGTTAGGAGCCATTAGATCTTTTAGTAGAAAAAAATTAGGCGCGGATGAAAAGAACTTTGCTAACGACTATGGAAATTACTTAAGTCAAACTGCCGATCCGGATGTCGCTATGGCATTGGCTCGGATGAAGAATAAGAATATCGGTTCCGACAGTATCCGAGATGGGGTATCTCAGGGCTTAGGTTTGAATAATAGTATTGGAGATGCTGGCGGTGACGGAGTCCCAAGCGAGTATAACTTTTACAATAGTAAGCTAACTAGAGAACAAAGAATTAATGCAATTACAACTCTTGGCATTAATAAACTTGTAGAGAACGGAACTATAACAAGAGAGTTTGCGGATAGTGAACTTCAACAAATTCACCCACCATTAGCCGACGCTAATTTCAGGGCTTCTATAGAACAGGGGTTAACAAAGAAACCTTTATCTTTTAGGGAAGAGGTTGAGAGAGCTAATCCAAGTTTTACAGCTAGAGAATCTATTCGTGGCAGTGGAATTAATTTAGGATTTAACAGTTTCTCAGATAGTGAAGATGGGTCGATTCGGTTTGGACCGGATAACCCTGTCACGATAAATGGAAGAATTCCTTCAGCTAACGAGATTGACCGAGAAATAAATATATTAAACGATTTATTTGATCCGAGCACCGATTCGTCTCAATTTAATATTGGGGATGCGGGTCCTATAGATAATAGAGAAAGAAGCGAATTAAAATTAAGGTTACAAGCGTTAAGTTTTTTAAGAAATAATTTATTCCCTGCAGATAACCAAGAGGGAGCGACCCCAAATTTTAATAGGTTATTACCTTCATTTGGCCCTAACTTTCAATCCCAAGCCAATCA
>Ga0114932_10004085_pt1 | contig 13891 bp, 15 predicted proteins | sample 2SBtaG_2_FD_87286 | JGI IMG/M metagenome (GOLD analysis project Ga0114932, IMG submission 87286) | Deep subsurface microbial communities from Kolumbo volcano to uncover new lineages of life (NeLLi) - 2SBTROV12_ACTIVE470 metaG | ecosystem: Environmental > Aquatic > Marine > Volcanic ...
GCCCTCGGCCAGACTCGAACTGGCACTCCCAAAAGGGCAAGGATTTTAAGTCCTTTGTGTCTACCAATTTCACCACGAGGGCATTAATGAATTTCATGAGTGTTTATGCTAATATTTATAATTCAACAAGTCTAATAAGTAAAATTTTTTAATTTATCTCTCTCTTCACAAGTTTTATAGTATATAAGTTAACTAAAAATTATTTGAGATCTCAAATAACGCTCCATATTCAGGAGTTTCGCTCATAAAATTATAATTAGATCGCATTTTCAAATCAAATTTACCTATTTGAGTTGAATAATGACTGTTAACTTTATAATCTTGTAGTGCATCTAAGGTTAAGGCAAATTCATAATCTTCTTCTTTTATACGGCCTACTTTTAAAAAAAAACTATCTGAATGTGAAAATTTATCACTAGGATGATCTAAATGCTGTAATCTCTCATAGTTGAGTGAAATTGTAAAATTGTTATCATAAATTTCTTCAAATCCATAATTCAGTCGAACATTTTTTTGGGAATAGTTTTCAACTCTATAAAAATGAGTATCAGAACTATCTGCATAAGAATATTTAAAAGTAGTATCGGGAGAATAGTTATAAACAAATTCTAAGCCACCGTTATGGGATATAATTGAGTTGCCATATTTATATGGATCAGAATTAAATAGAATTCCCGTTGATAAATCACCAGTTACTAATGTTTGTTTTTCATAAATTACATTTGTTGCTGCTGAGGAAGTGTTTGTCATAAAATCAGTAAAGTCAGAAAAATAAGTTAAAGCATGTTTAATTTTTAGCGATGGTGTCAGATTAACCCTGCCATATTCATTATCATTTCTAAAATCAAATGATGTAAAAAGTTGTTTTCCATCCCTTTGACCGGTTACAACTCCTCCAGTTTTAAGATCATATTTTAGTGAACTTAACCCTACAACTGTATTGGTATAGCCACCATCCTTTAAAGGTGTAATAAAGTAATAATTTAATGATAATGTATCCATCGTGGTACTATGACCAGAACTAGCAAGTTTTGAATTACCATCTGCATATCTTATTGCATAACCAGAATAATTATTTTTATTATTTTTTTTATCTGCTCCGAAAGTAATACCGGTAGTATATATATCCTTAGGTTTTTCTAAATTTATCCCTAATCCACCTGATTTTCCATGATAAGAACCTATTGATAAATCACCAAGGCTCCAATACGACCAATTGTTTTTTTTATCTTTAGTTGATTTTTCTTTAAGAGATGCTTTTTGTACAACTACTTTGTCTTGAAGCTTATAAAACCAGTTATTTAACAATGTGTTGTCTAATTTGATGGAAGCAGTAAGATTATTAAGGTTATTACTATTTCTATTTCTTTTAATCCATTCAAATCTTTTAAAAATTATTGAAGTATTTTCGCTTATATTATTTTTTGCTAATTGAACTTGGGTACCTAAGCTAGATCTTGGATCGGATACACAAGCAACTAAACCATAATCACAAGATAAACCTATTTGAGTAACAACATCTACGCTACCACCAGCAACATATTTATCAACATCTTGTGAACCAACTCTATTAACTAGAAAAAGTTTATTTCCAGTAGAACTAAAGGTCATTCCAAAAGCTGCTGTATTAAATGTACTAGATGGAGTAATTGAACCTATCAAGGTTGCTGTGCTGGTTTTAAAAGATTGGGTTAAAGTAAATTGATAAATAGCATCTTTGTCTGTTTGGTTTACCGCACTACCATCATGCACTAGTACAAACATTGTCATTCCATCTTGACTAAATTCTATAGCATGAGCATCATCCTTAGTGCCAAAATTAGTTGTAGTAGTTAATGTTATGGTGTTTGTTAAAGTTATAGATGTAAGATCGTAAGCAGTTGATAAATTATATTCATCAATATGCTGAGCTTCTCGAGTACCATCTAAAAAAATAAGTTTTTTTCCATCATTGCTAAAACTAAAGTTTGCCCTACCTCCAGTATTACCATCGGTAAGATCATCCGTTACATTGTCTGAATAAGTTAATCCTGTAAGATCAAATGGTGCAGCTAAATTAAATCCATGAATTTTCCCCGTTACATTTCCTATAAACATTTGAAGTCCATCTTTACTAAATTTAATATCTGAGCAATCTGTATCATTACCGTCATCCGTCAAACCTACTTTTTCCACTAATGGACTAGCTTCATCCATAACTAGAGAAACTGTTCTTAAATCGAAGGGAGTTGAAAGAGTCATCATGCTTATACATTCATGAGAACCATCTGATACAAAATTGCTTGAAAAAACTTTTTTTCCATCATTGCTAAAAGCTAAACCTGATGGTATTTGAAAAGCATCTCTTACAATTGTATTTCCCTCTGAGTTAATTGCACCAGATGCCTCGGGTCTTATTGCAGTTTCAAATGTTAGAGTCGCTTGAGCTTTAGCACTAGTTTCGAAAAAAAATGTTATACCAGCCATTAAACAAAGTAACTTTAATAATTTCATAAGCTTTTTGTATTTTTGATCTCTTGCGTTTTATTAATTTTACTTCACTTAATTCCTTAAAAAAGACATGTTTTAGTTTATTATATTGATTATATAAATCAATTATTTGTATATATTTTTATATGATCAATCGAGTCCTTTTTTATAATTCTGGAGGAGGTATTGGAGATGCAATCCAAATAATACCACTAATAAACTCTTTAAAAAATGAGTTTAAAAATGCTAATTTTTATTACCTGGGTTCTCATGAAAACCATTTTAACTCTAGTTTAAAAGATCTTAATTTTCAATTAGATTCGCTCGACTTGGATCTAAAGTATTTTGGATTTAGATGGTGGCATTTATTAGTAGTTAGAAATAAGATTAAAAAGAAAAATATAGAAAAATTCGATCTAATAATTGATTTACAAACAAAAATAAGAAACTCATTAATTTTAAAAACAATACCTCATAACCTGTTTGTATCCTCATGTTTTAATTTTTTTCTTTCCAAACCTAATGTTAGAGTAAGTAAAGATATAAAAATAAATAAAACAATTTTAAAAGCACTAAATAAAATTTTACAAACAAAATGTGTTTTGCAAGAGTATAATTTAGATCAAATTAATGTTAAGTACGTAGAGGAAGCAAAAAGATTACTTCCTAAAAATAATTATATTGGTTTTTCTATTACTCAAGGAAATGTTTACAGAAAAAAAGAATGGCCAATTAATAAAATAATTGATTTATGTAAAAAGTTTAAAGAAAAAAATAAAATTCCAGTTTTTTTTATAGAAAAGAAAAATTATGAACTTAAAAATAAAATTAAAGGACTAATACCTGACGCTATTTTTCCTGAACATGAAAGTAATTTATCTTCACCTGCTTTGGTTACATGTTTGGGTAAAAGACTTGAGTTTGCAATTTCAATAGATAATGGAGTAATGCATATGTTGTCATTAGCAAAAATACCAATGATCGTTCTATTTGGACCTACCAGTTCCGAAAAATTTGCTCCTGATTATAAAGACCTAATAGTTTTAGATAGTAAGAAAATTTATAATACAGTTGATATCTCATCTATTAACGTTGAAGATGTTTTACAGGCTGCAAGGCAGTATTTAAACTCCTAAAATTAATTTTACAATCCTTATATCCTTGTTTAACGATATTTAGGTATCGCAAAGTTGGTGGTACCAGTTTAGTTTTTCTAACCATTGTATAGGTCATAACTTTATTTCCTTTATACTTAAAATATATTTTCTTATATAAAGTTGGATATTCTTCATAAACATCTAACCTTTTTTCTGCACATTTCGAAATTATAAATAAAGCTCCATATACTTTTTTACCTACTCTTTTTTCTATATCACAAGCTCCATACTTACTTCTGAATGTTAACTGATAACCATGTAGAATATGCTTTTTAACATATTTACATTTGGGACACCTTTTTTTCATTTGTTCGTGGTGCAAATTACTTCCATATGCAAAATATAAAATCATATTATTTATTTATTATTATTTTAATCTTTTTTTTTTTAATAAACTTTATAATATCATTTTTGCATTTTTCAATTAATTTTTTATTTTGAGATCTTATTACTAATGAAACTCCAATTTTACCTTGCTTAAAGAAAGGATAACTTCCAATTTCTAGATTTTGATATTTATTTTGAATTTTTTCTAAAGGAATAGATATTTCACTTTCAACTGTTCTTAAACTTAATGTTTTACTTAAAATTGTTTTACCTCCAATAATTTTATTATTAAGTCCACCGAGCATTGATTTAAGTATTGATGGCACTCCAGGTAAACAGTAAACATTTTTTATATTAAAACCAGGAGCTGCGCTTGAGGGATTTAAAATTAATGAAGAATTTTTTGGCATTTTGGCCATTTTTTTTCTTCCTGTATTAAAATTTTCTTTTCCATAATAGTTTTCTAACATTTTATATGCTTTAGGATGAAAGCAATAACTAACATTAAAAGCTTTGGATATAGACTCTGATGTTATGTCATCATGAGTGGGTCCTATACCTCCTGTTGTAAAAATATATTTAAATTTTTTTCTTACTTCTTTAATAGTTTTAACTATAGTTTTTTGAATATCAGGTATAATTCTAACTTCTTCAAGCTTTACACCTAACTCGTTCAACCAGTTTGAAATCGTAAGTACATTAATATCCCTAGTTCTCCCAGATAATATTTCATTGCCTATTACAATAATAGCAGCATTTAATTTGGTGTTAGGTTTATTCATATTCTGATAATATTAATTTCTAATGAAATTTAAAGAAACATTATTACAAGGAACTTTAATAAAAAGATATAAAAGATTTTTTATAGATATAAAATACGGAAATGAAACTATAACCGCACATTGTCCTAATTCGGGATCAATGTTAGGTTTATTAACCAAAGGAAATAAAGTTTATTTTTCAAAATCTGATAATCCTAAAAGAAAATTAATGTATACTGCAGAGATAATAAAAGATGGAAAAAATTTAGTTGGCGTAAATACCCATCTATCTAATAAAATAGTCCTAGAAGCATTAAAATCAAAAAAAATAAATGAGTTGGCAAAGTTTAATACCATTCAAACAGAGGTTAAATTTTCAGATAATACTAGGTTCGATTTTTTAATTTCAAATAATAAAAAAAAATGTTTTTTAGAAGTAAAGAATGTAACATTATCTAGACAACCTAAAATTGCAGAATTTCCAGACTCCATAACTTCAAGAGGAACTAAACATTTATATGAACTTATTAATGCAAAAAAGAAGGGCTACGAAAGCTATATTTTATATTTAATTCAAAGAGAGGATTGTAAAACTTTTAAAATTGCGAAAGATATAGATGAAGAGTATAAAATTGCTTTTGATAAAGCTTTTAAAAATAAAATAAATATACTTTGCTATAGTTGTAAACTTAGCAATAAAGAAATTAAGATTAACAAGTTGATTAAATATGAATGAAAATGTTCAAGAAAAGTTTTTAGGTATGAAAAAAGCAGGAAGTTTAGCTGCAGAGACTTTAGATGAAGTTACACCCTATGTTAAACCCGGTGTTACAACTGATAAATTAGATAAAATATGTTATGAATTTATAAGAGACAACGGTGGATATTCAGCTCCTCTATATTATAGAGGATTTCCTAAATCATGCTGTACATCTGTAAATCATGTTGTGTGTCATGGCATTCCTACAGAAAAATATCTTAAAGATGGAGATATAATAAACATCGATGTAACTGCTATTATCGACGGTTGGCATGGTGATACGAGTAGGATGTTTTATTCTGGTGAAGTATCTGTAAAAAGTAAAAACTTAATTTCAACTACCTATAATTCTATGATGAAAGCAATATCTATTGTTAAAAGTGGAATTCATTTAGGTGATATTGGTGAAACAATACAAACCTTTGTGGAAAAGAATGGTTTTTCAGTTGTACGTGATTTTTGCGGACATGGTATTGGAAGAATTTTTCATGAACCTCCAAACATATTGCACTATGGAAAAAATGGTGATGGTATTCAATTAAAAACTGGAATGGTATTTACAATTGAACCTATGGTAAATGAAGGTTCATATAATACTAAGTTATTGAATGATGGTTGGACTGCTGTTACAAAAGATAAATCATTATCTGCACAATTTGAACATACTATTGGTGTAACTGATAATGGTTATGAATTATTTACTAAGTCAAAAAAAAAATATGAACAGCCTCCTTACTAAATATGATTGATAGATACTCAAGAAAAGAAATTAAAAAAATATGGGATGAGAAAAATAAATATCAAATTTGGCTTGATATAGAAATCGCAGTAGCCCAAGCAATGGAAAAAAATAAAATAATACCAAGAGGTGTTGCTTCTAAAGTTAAAAATAAGGCTACTATAAACGTAGATAGAATACATAAAATAGAAAGCAAAGTTCATCATGATGTAATTGCTTTTCTAACATCAATTACAGAAAAAGTTGGTCCTGATGGAAGATTTTTACACAAAGGAATGACATCATCTGATGTTTTGGATACTTGCTTTAATATTCAATTATCACAAGCTGGTAAGATTATTCTAAAAGATTTGGATGAATTATTAAAAGTATTAAAAAATAAAGCACTTAAATATAAAAAAACAGTTTGTATTGGAAGAAGTCATGGAATTCATGCTGAACCGACAACTTTTGGACTTAAACTTGCAGGTTTTTATGAAGAGTTTAAAAGGAACAAGATCAGGCTTGAAAAAGCTATTGATGAAATTTCTACTTGCTCTATCTCTGGAGCTGTTGGCACCTATGCTAATATAAATCCAAAAATTGAATCTTATGTTGCTAAAAAGTTAAATTTAAGAGTTGAGCCAATTTCAACACAAGTTATTCCCAGAGACAGGCATGCCTACTTTTTTTCTATTTTAGGAATAATAGCAGGATCTGCAGAAAGAGTTGCTACAGAAATTAGAAACTTACAAAGAACAGAAGTTCAAGAAGTTGAGGAATTTTTTGGAAAAAAACAAAAAGGATCCTCTGCAATGCCTCATAAAAGAAATCCAATTCTTAGTGAAAACTTAACTGGTCTTGCAAGAATGGTTAGAAGTTATGTCGTCCCAGCTCTTGAAAATATTTCGCTTTGGCATGAAAGAGATATTTCACATTCTAGTGTTGAGAGAAATATAGGTCCAGATTCTACTATCACGTTAGATTTTGCACTGAACAGACTAAAAAATATTTTAAAAAATATGAATGTATATCCCAAAAAAATGCTCACTAACCTAGATATTACTAAAGGTTTAATATTTTCACAAAGAGTCATGATAGAATTAACAAAGTTTGGATTCTCAAGAGAAAAAGCTTACTCATTAGTTCAAAAGAATGCACATAATGCCTGGGGAAAAAATATATCTTTTTATGAAAGTTTGACGAAAGACTCATTGATTAATAAAAAAATTTCTAATAAAGATTTAATAAAAATGTTTAATATTGATTATCATACAAAAAATATAAATCTAATATTTAAAAGGATTTTTAAGTAGAGATGAATAAAGGGAAAAAACTTTATGAAGGTAAAGCTAAAATACTTTATGAAGGTCCTGAAAAAGGAACAGCAATACAGCATTTTAAAGATCACGCTACTGCGTTTAATAATTTAAAAAAATCTACTGTTGAAGGAAAAGGTGTTTTAAACAACAGAATTTCTGAACATATTTTTAATAATTTAAATCAAATAGGTATAAAAACTCACTTGATTAAAAGACTAAATATGAGAGAGCAATTAGTTAGACTTGTAGAAATTTATCCTGTTGAATTTATAGTAAGAAATGTTGCAACCGGTTCATTAACAAAAAAATTAGGAATTGCAGATGGCACAATTCTATCTAAACCATTGCTTGAATATAGTTATAAAAATGATGATTTTGGTGATCCCTTAATAGCACGTGAACACATTTTAGAATTTAAATGGGTGCCTAGTGAATTGCATTTAGATTTAATAAATAGTTATTGTTTGCGTATTAATGACTTTATGCAAGGAATGTTTAGAGGGGTAGGAATAAAGTTAGTAGATTTCAAATTAGAATTCGGTGTTGCAAATATTGATGGGAAAAATGAAATTTTATTGGCGGACGAAATTAGTCCAGATACATGCAGATTGTGGGATGTTGTTAGTGAGAAAAAACTTGATAAAGATCGATTTAGAAAAGATCTAGGAAATATTATTCAAGCATATCAAGAAGTAGCGAGAAGATTAGGAATAGTTCATGAAGAAGGTAATATCAGTTCAGTTAAGTTCGGCAAACCTAAAGCTGTCAATATAAAGAAAAAATAAATTGAAAATATCAGTAACAGTCACTCTAAAAAAGGATGTGCTTGACCCACAAGGAAAAGTTGTTAAGCAAACATTAAAAAATATGGGTTATAGTGAAATTCAAAGTATTAGACAGGGTAAATACTTTGAAATTGAAATTGATGAATCTAAAGAAAAAAATATTAAAGAAGTTGTTGAAGAAATTTGTAAAAAACTTTTAACAAATACAGTTATAGAAGATTATAAAATTAATTATAATTAATGAAATCATCTGTTATTGTTTTCCCTGGATCGAACTGTGATAGAGATGTTGCTGTTGCTTTAGAAAAATTTAAAATAAAAAACCATATGGTTTGGCATGAAGAATCTATATTGCCTAAGTCTGATTTAGTTGTTTTGCCTGGAGGCTTTTCTTATGGAGATTATCTTCGTACAGGATGTATTGCATCTAAATCAAAAATTATTAATGAAGTTATAAAACATAGTAAAAATGGAGGTTTAATTTTAGGTATTTGTAATGGATTTCAAATTTTAATCGAAACTGGACTTTTGCCAGGAACACTGCTTAGAAATAAAAAACTTAGATTTATATCAAAGAATGTTTTTTTAAAAGTTGAAAATGTAAATAACGTCTTCTGTAAATACTATAAGGAAAAAAACCTTATTGAACTACCAATAGCGCATAATGAAGGAAATTATTTTGCAAATAAATATTTAATTGAAAAGCTTGAAGATCTTAATTTAATAGCCTTCAAATATTGTGATCGTGAAGGCAAAACTGAAAATAATTCTAACCCTAACGGTTCCTCAAATAATATTGCTGGAATTTTAAATGAAAATAAAAATATATTAGGAATGATGCCTCATCCAGAAAGAATGATAGATCCTTATTTATCAGGTGAAGATGGATCCATTTTATTCAAAAGTCTTTTTGAATCGTTATTAAAATGAAAATTAACTCACATATAATAAAACAACATGGTATCAAAACTAATGAGTACAAAAAAATAGTTAAACTAATTGGCAGAGACCCAAATATGCTTGAATTAGGAATATTTTCAGCTATGTGGAATGAACATTGTTCCTATAAATCTTCAAAGAAATATTTAAAAACTCTTCCAACAAAAAATGATAAAGTAATACAGGGACCCGGTGAAAATGCTGGAGTAATAGATATTGAAGACAATGATGCTATTGTTTTTAAAATTGAAAGCCATAATCACCCATCTTTTATAGAGCCCTATCAAGGTGCAGCTACTGGTGTTGGGGGAATTCTTCGAGATGTTTTTACTATGGGAGCAAGACCTATAGCAACTTTAAACTCAATTCATTTTGGTGATCCTTCCCATAAAAAAACAAAAAATCTTTTGAATGGTGTTGTTTCAGGTATAGGTGGATATGGCAACTGCATGGGAATACCTAACTTGGGAGGAGAAGTTAAGTTTAATTCATCTTATAATGAAAATATCTTAGTTAATGCAATGGCGGTTGGCCTTGTAAAAAAAAATAAAATTTTTTATTCAAAAGCTAAAGGAATTAATAAATCAGTTATATATGTTGGGTCAAAAACTGGAAGAGACGGAATTCATGGAGCTAGTATGGCATCAGCTGAATTTGATGAAAACGCAGAAGAAAAAAAACCAACAGTACAAGTTGGCGATCCATTTACTGAGAAACTTCTCTTAGAAGCCTGTTTAGAGCTCATGAAAGATGATTCAATTATTTCAATTCAAGATATGGGAGCCGCTGGTTTAACTTCATCTAGTATAGAAATGTCCTCCAAGGGAAATTTAGGAATTGAAATAGATATGAATAAAGTTCCTTGTAGAGAAGAAAATATGACTCCTTACGAGATGATGTTATCTGAAAGCCAGGAAAGAATGCTTTTAATTCTTAATGATGGCAAGGAAGAAAGCGCTAGGAAAATTTTTATGAGATGGGGCCTCGACTTCTCTGTGATAGGAAAAACCACAGATACAAAAATTTTAGTTCTTACTTTTAATGATCAAGTAGTTGCAAATTTACCATTGAGTTCTTTATCAACAGACGCTCCTCTTTATGATAGAAAATGGAAAAAAAACATAGAGTTAAAAAAAATAGACCTACCAAAAAAATTTCAATCTGAGAATTTATCTAAATCACTAAAAAAAATATTATTAAGTCCAAATAACTCAGAAAAAAGTTGGGTTTGGGAACAATATGATAATACGGTGATGGGAGATACTATTCAAATTCCAGGTGGTGATGCTGGAGTTGTAAGAATCCATGGTAAAAATAAAGCTATAGCAATAACAGTTGACTCTTCTACAGATTATTGTCTGGCAGATCCAACTAGTGGTGGAAAACAAATAGTATGTGAGGCTTGGAGAAATCTTATATCTGTTGGCGCAAATCCAATAGCTATTACAAATTGTTTAAATTTTGGAAACCCTGAAAAAGAAAAAGTAATGGGTCAGTTTGTTGAAACCATAGATGGAATTAAACAAGCTTGCCAGTATTTAAATTTTCCTGTTGTGTCTGGAAATGTTTCTTTTTATAACGAGACTAATAATAACTCAATTTCTCCAACCCCTACTATTGGAGGCGTGGGTTTAATTAAAAATGTAAATAATATGATGACTTCTAACTTTAAAGAAGTGGGAAATTGTATATTTATTATTGGTAAAACCTTGGGTCATTTATATCAAAGTGAATTTTTTAAAGAAGTTATTCACTTTAACGATGGACCTCCTCCTAAAGTCAATTTATTTAATGAAAAAAATAATGGTTATGCAGTTTTGGATCTAATTTCAAAAAATTTAGTTGAGTCTGTTCATGATGTATCCTCTGGCGGAATTTTGTTATCTCTTGTTGAAATGTGCATAAAAGGAAAAATTGGAGCAAATATAAGTATGCCTAAAACTAATTTAAATAAACATGAATATTATTTTGGAGAAGATCAAAGCCGTTATATTATTGAGGTTAAAATAGCGCATGTAAAGAAATTAGAAAAATTTTTAGCAGAACGTAGTATATTTTATGAAGAAATTGGAAAAACACAAAAAGATGAGATATATATGGAAAAAGAATTAAAAATCAATATAAATGAATTAGTTGAATTAAATACTAACTGGTTTAAAAAATTTAATACTTAAAAAATGGGACTTAAACTCGAGGAAATTAAAATACTTATTAAAGAATCTATACCAGATGCCGAAATCGATATACAAGATTTAGCTGGTGATGAGAACCATTATTCAGCAACTATTAAATCTAAAATCTTTAATGGAAAAAGTAAAATTGAACAACATAAAATTGTTTATAAATCTTTAAAGGGTAAAATGGGTAACGAGCTGCATGCATTAGCGCTAAATACTATAGAAAGGTAAAACATGAACGAAAAAATTAAAAGTAAAATAGATGAAATAGTAAAAGCAACAGATGTTTGTTTATTTATGAAAGGAACGCCAGATGTTCCACAATGTGGTTTCTCATTAGCTGTTTCAAATGTTTTAAAACATTTAGAAGTAAACTTTAAAGGAATTAATGTTCTAGAAGATCCAGACATACGAAGTGGTATAAAAGAATATAGTGATTGGCCTACTATACCGCAATTATATGTAAAAGGAGAATTTATTGGAGGCTGTGATATTATCAAAGAAATGTTTGAAAAAGGCGAATTGCAAAATAAATTTAAAGAACAAAAAATTAATTATAAAGAAAAGCAGTAAAGTTACTTATATAAATTTCTAATTTTTTTACTTATATATTTCTTAATTATTTTTAAAAAACTCATTCTTTTGTAATTTTCGTTTCTTATATTATTATCAATTACATAATCTATCTTTTCTTTCCATTCAATTTCCATGACCAGGCTTTCTCTGAAAATTTCTTCCAAATACTTTGCTGTTGTTACAGTTATAAAAGGTTCAACTAACTGATTTTTCTTTGATGCTATTAGTTTGTTATTATCATCATCATAAATAAACCACCAAATATGATCATATTTATTTTCAAATACAAGGTTATCACCTAACCTGGTTGGTAACTCTATATATCCTTGACTAGAAATTCTTTCTATTTCTTTTATAAAATATTCAAAATCATCTACATGTTCTATGACGTGACTAGCAATTACATAATCAAATTCTTTGTTTTTAAAAGGCAACCTTTTATCATTTAATTTAATAAAATTTTTTTCTTTATAAAATCCAGAAAAATCTTGAATATCTGCTATAGTAGTTGCATATGGATTTGGACGAAAGCCACATCCAATGTCTAAGACGTTCCATCCAATATTATTTTTAAGTTTATTATTTACGAAGTTTAATGATGTTCTTTTTAACAAAATAAATTTTTTACCTAGAGTAATATTCAATAACTAAATTTGGTTCCATTATACTTGGAAATGGTATCTCTGCAAATTTTGGAATTCTTATTAATTTTGCTTTTTTATTTTTTTCATCAAGTTGTATATACTCAGGTACATCTCTTTCTTTAGTTTGGATTGAAGATGTAATAATAGTCATTTCTTTTGATTTATCTCTAATTTCAAGAGTATCTTCTGGTTTAACTAGGTAACTTGCAATATCTACTTTTTTTCCGTTAACCTTAACGTGCCCATGATTAATAAGTTGTCTTGCTGCAAAAACAGTTATAGCAAACTTGGCTCTATAAATTATTGTATCGAGCCTGCTTTCTAAAAAACCAATCAAATTTTCTGAAGTGTTTCCTTTTTTCTTGATAGCTTTTAGATAAACATTTCTAAACTGTCTTTCATTCATATTTCCATAATAAAATTTCATTTTTTGTTTAGCTTCAAGTTGGATGCCATAATCAGATGGTTTTCCTTTTCTTGATTTTCCATGTTGACCTGGAGGATAGTTTCTGGAATTAAAAGGACTTTTGGGTCTACCCCATAGATTAGTTTTTAATCTTCTATCTACTTTATGTTTAGATGATAATCTTTTTGTCATTAATATTTTGAGATTTATAAACTAAGAAGATTTTTTGTCAATTCAGCTTTTTCTATTAAATTCGTTTAAAGTAGCAAAAACACCTAATAAAATACGTATTTCTTGTTCAGATAAGTTTAATCTATAAAAAATATTACTAATATTTCTAATCATGCTTTGCCTTTTATGGTTTGGTTGTAAAAAACCTTTTTTATCTAATCCTTTAATTATGAAATTTAAGAACTTTTTTACTTCAGATTTACTTGCTAATGCACTCTTATAGTTTGTCTTATAATTTATTTTCTCTCTTGAAAAATATTTGAAAAGTTGAAAACAAAATATAACTGCACTATGAGACAAGTTTATCGAACTAAAATTTTTATTAGTAGGTATCTTAACAATATAGTCAGCATAATTAACATCATCATTGGATAAGCCTGAAGCCTCTGGTTCAAAAATTATTCCAATTTTTTTTGTTTTATTTATTTTTTTTTTTAAATCATAAATAGAAATAATTTTTTTATTTACTTTCCTTATTCGTGAAGAGCTAGCAAAAATAATATCTAGATCTCCAACTGACTCTGATACTGAACTAAACACTTTAGCTTTGTCTATTAAATTTTTTGCTCCAACTGATGTTGCGCTTGCCCTTTCGTTTGGCCATTTACATCTAGGATTA
>Ga0114932_10004087_pt1 | contig 13888 bp, 11 predicted proteins | sample 2SBtaG_2_FD_87286 | JGI IMG/M metagenome (GOLD analysis project Ga0114932, IMG submission 87286) | Deep subsurface microbial communities from Kolumbo volcano to uncover new lineages of life (NeLLi) - 2SBTROV12_ACTIVE470 metaG | ecosystem: Environmental > Aquatic > Marine > Volcanic ...
CCATATAATCAACTTTACAGAATTACGGACGTTGGTATTGGTATTAATGCAACCAAGACTGTCACTGTTGCAGCAGCAAGTTCTTTGTCTAGCAGCGTAATTGCTACCGAAACTCTTGGTGTTGGATCAACTCTTACCACTGATTCATATTTCTATCTGACAGGTGAATCTAAATCTGTCAGTGCATTTGATTATACCATCGCGGGTATTGCAACAATCACCACTGTAGGAACACATGGTCTTAACGTTGATAATAAAGTTACCATTACTGGCGCAGCGCAAACTCAATACAATGGTTCTTTTGTCGTAACTAAGGTTAATTCTATCACTCAGTTTGAAGCAAATCTGGGAGTTGGAACTTTAGCACCAACTGCATCTGGAACTATTTTTGCGTTGCCTGAAGGTATAACCTCTCATGATGGTAATGTCACTGCTGAAAATGAAAACCTTGCTGGTAGAATGATTCCCACATATGCGGGTATTACTACCACAGTTTCCTCTGCGATTGCAAATGCATCTACAGACCAAGTATTCATCACCAATATCAGTGACCTGGACATTCTAATTGGTGATTATCTGCAAGTTAATGGTGAATTGATGAGAGTCAAGACCACTGTTACGGGATCTAATCCAATCCGAGTCTTCCGTGGTGTGCTTGGTTCTAAAGCAACTGCACATGCACTTAACACTGAAATTAAGAGAGTTAGAATCGAACCAATCGAACTTAGAAGACACTCTATCATTCGTGCTTCTGGACATACTTTTGAGTATGTTGGATTTGGTCCCGGTAATTACTCCACTGCTTTCCCAGATAAGCAAGACAGAGCTATTAGTGTTGATGAAGAACTCTTAGCACAATCTACTAAGAGAGAAGGTGGAATTAACTTCTACACCGGAATGAATGATAGAGGTATTTCTTACTCTGGTAATAAGCGTCTTAGCACGATTACTGGTAGAGAAGAAATCTTTGATACCCCAGTTCAAAGTTTTGAGGGTGAGGACGTTACTCAAGTTCCTAACCTGAATGTTATTGAACCAGTTGAGGTTGTCGCAAGTCGCTCCATTAGTGTTGAGGGTGGTCCTGACAATAAGGTTGCATCCAAGATTAACGGACCACTGGTTGTAAACAATAAAGTTACGGTCAATTCACCAAAGGGTCTTGAGACTAACAATATCTTCATTCAAGGTGATGCAACAATTTCTAGAAAGTATACTGTTGGTATTGCAACACCATCTCTGGCAGGTAACCCTGGTGACGTTGTTTATAATGCAAATCCAGCGTCAGGTGGATATGTTGGTTGGATTTATACCACAGATAACGCATGGAGAAGATTCGGTAGTGTCAGAATCAACGAGGGTTCTGATGATGTTGTATTCGACACTATTGGAATTGGAACCACCGGACCTGGTGATTGTACCCTGAAGGTTGGTTCAGGGACATCTGTATTCTGTGTTGATGAAAATGGAGTCGGTATTGGAACCACTGCAAATGCTTTCAAACTTAGTATCGTCGGTGGTGGAGTTAGTGTTACCGGTGCTGTTGTTGCAGCAGCGTTTACTGGTGATGGTTCTGGACTGACAAATTTACAAAATGACTCCTTGTTTAATACTGCTGGTGTTGGAACAGGAATCTTCCCTGTTAATCTCTTAAATGTTGGTATCGGAACAACCAGACCTGAACAAAATGTTGATTTGACTGTAGGTGCTGTTGGAGCTTCTGGCACTACGTTACTTGTAAGGTCTGAGGTAAGATTCTCTGGAATTATTACTGCTAATGATCTGACGGTCACAGGATTCAGCACCATCGCTGGCAATTATAATATTAACAACTCCTCTGGTCAGATTACAGCAGGAATTATTACCTCTACTAATTTCCATGTTGGTACTGGCGGCACAATCATCACAACTCAGGTTGGATTTGGTTCAGTTGGTATTGGTTCAACCAATCCAACCGCCACACTTGATGTTGGCGGACACACCAAGTTAAAGACTTACTCTGAGGCAGTTGCATCTCCATCAATCGCTAGTAACGAAGTCACACTTGATCTTTCTGCAGCACAGTCATTTACGATTACTGCATCTGATGATATCAACGCATTTATTTTAACGAATCCTCCTTCAGGATCAACTTCATTCACAGTTAAGATTGTTCAAGATTCAATAGGTGGTCGTTCTGTCGGTATAGATACATTTAGGAGCAGCGGTGGAACAGCAATTCCAGTTTATTGGCCTGGTGGTGGAGTCCTACCAATCGTTACGACAACGGCAGATAGGGAAGACATTTATTCGTTTAAGACATTTGATGGTGATAATATCACATCTGCTGGTCTATATGGTGTTGTAGGAGGTCAGAACTTCGCGTAATGGAGAATTATAACTTTAAGGGGATTCCGACATCCTTATTTCTCAACGGACCAAAGGTGGGGATCGTTACTGATCCCCAAAGCGTATCTGATGTTATTGGTGTTGCAACTTTCACTGGTATTGCTACAGCAACATTTCCAGATGTAAATTTTGATTTAGATGGTGGATCTATTGCAATCAAGTGGTATTTTGATGGGACTGAAATTAGTGATGATGAAGGCACTCAAACTTCTACTAATAATGCAGCAATTGTTGGATTCAGCTCTGCAACGGGAACAGGATCTACAATTACTATTAATGGTCTAACAACTGATGATGACGGGAAAGAAGTTTATTTTGAAGCAGAATATGTCCCTAGTGCATATCAAAGTTCTTCACCCGTAACAGCAGGAACCGCAAGATCAACAGGAAATGCTTTTAATGAACCACTAAAGTCTGGTATTGGAACAATAACAGTATTCCCAATTATTGATATCACTACTCAACCAACAAATCAATTGGTATCTGTTGAAGATACTGCAACATATACAATAGCAGCACAAAAAACACCTGGTGGTGGTGCAGTAAATTATCAGTGGCAATTGAATGGTAATGATTTGTCTGATGGAACAACCACTAGAACTGTAATTGATGGAGGCACTGCAAAAATTGCAATCACTTCTGATGCTGGTGATGACACTGAGATTGATTTCAGTCAGGTATCTTCATATGATTCATTTGTAACTGGAAGAACATATACTCTTACAGCAGATGCAAATGTAACAACAAAACTTTTTGCTGCTGGTGCTGGTGGTGGAAGATCTGGTGATAGAAATGTCTCGGGTGGTAATGGTGGATCAGCAGAGGGAACATTTACCTTCGTAAAAGATCAGGAATATAAACTTAGAATTGGTGGTGCAGGAGCAAATGCTGGTGGAGGAGGATTCTCTGGTGGTGGTGCTGGTGGTGGTGGAAACGGAAGAGGTGGAGGTGGTGGTGGTTTCACTGGACTTTTTGAAAACTCTATTACCATTGGCAATGCAGTAATTATTGCTGGAGGAGGTGGAGGTGGATCTAATGATCCTGCTAGCGGCGGATTTGGTGGTGGATCACAAGGTGGTGATGGTAGTAATGCCCGGAGGGGAAGAGGTGGATTTGGAGCATCACAATCAGGTGGAGGTGGTGGTGGAGGAAATGGAAGTCCAGGAGGAGCACTTCAGGGTGGACGAGGAGCAGCTGGTGGTGGTGGAGGATATTATGGTGGTGGAGGAGGAACCTCCTTCCCAGGTTGTTGTGCTGATGGTGCAGGTGGCGGAGGGTCAGGGTATATTGGTGGTGTAACTGATGGGAGAACAGATGGTGGTGCTGGTGGCGCTGCAAATGGTGGAAATGGTTCATTCCGAATTGAATTCACTGCAGCATCAAAAGAAGTTTCAACAACAGTCACTGGTTCTAATACTGATACTCTGACAATTACGGCAGAAGCAACAGCAAACGGAACAATTAGATGTAAAGTCACTGCAACTGATGTTCAAGAATCACCAAAATTCTCAAATACTGTCAGTTATGTTGTTGTAGAACCAAGATCACTACTTGAAATTGAAACGTATAATTATACAGATGCAACTGCAACACTCTCAGAGTTTGATTTATCTAATGGTGATCTAGAAATTGATTATGCATCTTACTCTGGAAATGCAGTATGTTTGTATGCGGGTGATAAAGATATTGATATTGAGATGGAAATGTATGGTGGATCAGGAAGAAGTCAAAAATATTGGGATGAGGAGAGAGGAAACAATCTCATTAGTGGCCCCGATATCTCAGGTGGACAAGGTGGATACTCTAAGATTAGATTTACTATGGAGAGAAATGTAGAATATATGTTAACAGGATTATTTTCCGCAGTAAATGCACCATTTCTTTACAGAAAAGGATCTTTAATTGCTGTTGTTGGTGCTGGCGGAGCAGCTGGAAGAGGATATAATAATGGTAATAGGGGGAGAGGTGGAGATGGTGGAGGAATCAATATATCTGGTGATGATGCTGCTCAGGGCACGGGATTTGGGGGAGAAAAAATTGAAAGTGGGCAACTTCCATTTAATGGAATTAAAGGTAATGGCACATCTCCCATAATAGTACCACCGGATATTGAAGCACAATTAAGAGAAGGTGGAAGAACATTACCCTGTCCTAGAGGTATCTACTGGAGAGATCAAGGCAAATCACCTTGCGAAGATCTTGGCACTATTAAGTTCAGAACTCCAGATGGAACAGAAATTTCTAATACTGCAGCAATTGCAAGAGGATATAAATCTGGATATAATATTATCCAGACGATGGCAGTATCGCCTGATGGTGGCAGTAGTAGCCAGGGCGGGAGTGGTGGTGCAGGTGCTACTGGAGGTCGTGCTGGCACTGATGCTGGTGGAGGTGGAGGAGGATCAGGTTATACTGATGGTTCTGTGACTGTTATTGATACTCGACTTGGTGGTAGCACTGGAGCAGCAAGGGTTATTATTCGTATTGCTGATCCTGCCACAATTGCACCATCAAATGTACTTCAAGATGTAACATTCTCTGTTGGTAGAGAAGCAGCATTCTCCAATACGATTACTTTTGTAAAAGAAAGTGGAACTGGACCTGATAGAATCACATTTGGACCCAATTCAGGAACCGTTGTTGTGCGTTTAGGATTTGGTGCAGTTTATACAAGAGAAAGTGTTTTGGTTAATGGCGCTCCACGTGGAAAGGTAAGATTGAATGGTAATACACTTGAACTTGAAGATTCTGGTGATGATGATTATAATGATTTAACAGTCACTCCAGACAAAGGTAGATTTACAAGTGACTCTAGATATGAATTTACCAGAGCAAGTGAACTGGTTACCTTTACGCAGTCTCTGACTGGAGACCATCTTGGATTTACCATGACCCTAGTTTCTGGAACTGGAACTGGACCACAAACTATCAAATTTGGTGGTTCTGGTCTCACACTGCCTTACAATAATCCAGTCACGGCAACAATTCAGCAGGGAGCAGTTTATACTATCACATCAACAAATAATGTCACCACAAGAAGTTTGAGTGCGGATGGTACTCTCACTCTTACTGATGTAGATAGCAATCCTGGAACTTTGGAAATCACTCCAGATAAAGGAGAATGGACTTCAACATCCAGATACGAGTTTACTTAGATAATTGTATAAATAAACATATAACAATAAACGGGGGAGAGTGAACCCGAATGGCAGTCAATAAGAATTTTGTCGTCAAAAACGGGTTAGAAGTTGCATCGAACGCAGTTCTCGTCGATGGTTCTTCTAAGAATGTAGGTATTGGATCAACTCAACCTACTAAAACTCTTGATGTAAGAGGTGGTATCGGTGCAACCGACATCATCATTACAGGAATGTCTACCTTTGTCACCGACGTTCAGGTTGGTGCCTCGGGTAGTATTTTTTATGTAAGTAATTCATCTAACAATGTTGGTGTTGGTACTTCGGTGCCAGCATATACTTTAGACGTTCGCGGTCCTGTTAGTACAGGAACAACCGCGTTATATGTCTTTGGTGACATGCACGTCACTGGTGATATTAACTTAGATGACATCTCGCTTGATCAGATATTTGTTTCTGGAATTTCTACTTTTGTAGGATATTCCACATTTAGAGATTATGTCGCTGTTCAACAAGGATTAAGGGTAACTGGAGCGGGATTAACTGCTTCAACCATTAATGCTGGTGTTTCTACTTTCACTGGAAATGTAGACATCAACTCCTTTGCTGATGTTAGTGGAAACGTTAATATTGGTGGTGCTACAACTTTGGCAGGGAGTGGTGGTATCACTACCACTGGCGGAGATCTTTATCTTGGTGGTGACTTATATGTTCAAACTGATAAAAGAATCAACGTTAGCACTGCGATTACCACCAAAGATCTCTTAGTAACTGGAATCGCTACTGTTGGCACTGCGATTACTATGTACGGTTCCACTGGAATCGTAAGTGCAACAGCATTCTACGGCGATGCATCTAATTTAACTGGTATAGCAACTGGTTTAAGTGGTGCTATCGGAGTTTCTTCTGAAGGAACTTTTGTTAGTACAGGTGCGACGATTATTGATTTTAAAAGCACAACAGGAACTAATATTAATAATGTAACGGTAAGTTCTGGTGTTGCAACCGTAACTATTCAACCTGGTGTCTCAATTGGTCTCGCAATCGCTCTTGGCGGTTAATTTAATAAATACTCATAACACTTAAAGAAAGATGGCAGAAGCTTTTTCAAATTCATTAGCAAGGGCAGCGGGTATTGTAACCACTTACTCAGGTAGTACCATTGGTGCTGCAGGGACTACGATTACGGTCACTGCCAATACTGGCATTGGTGTTTCTGACTTGATTGATAATCAGCACTTTATTGCTGGAACGAGAGTTGCTCAGATTGATGGTACAACGATCTTCGCAGATCGCAACTCAACAAATGGAGCGAGTGCAACTAGTCAGACTATTAGATTCTTAGGTCCTACAACAGCATATACCTCTCCTGCCTCAACTAAATCAATCTTAGTTGGTGGTACTTTTTCAAATAATACAAACAATAACATTCATGTTACTGTTGAACTTTTGGATAGTAGTGTTGGGGTAACCTCTACTGGATCAGTTGCAATCGCAAGTAAGATTCCTATTCCTGGAGGAAGTTCATTTGTTATTTCCGATACAGGAAAGACTGTCCTTGAATCTAGAGATGAGATTAGAGTGTATTGTGACACTAATGATGCTGTTGATGTAAGTCTTAGTGTTCTTACAGGAGTCAACTGATGCCAGATAGGAACGGTTATATTGGAAGAGCTCCAAGTGACTCATCAGTCACAGTTGCAAGGCAAAGTTATACTGCCAGTGGAATTACCACTGATTTTACATTTAGTTCTGGATATACACCAGGATACTTTGATATCTACATCAATGGTGTAAAGATGATTGAGGGAAGTGACTACACTTCCTCTGACGGTTCTACATTTTCTATATTAAATGGAGGTGCATCTGATGGTGATGCTCTTGAGGCAGTTGCATTTAAAGCATTTAACGCTGTTGCGATTGATTCTACACCAGGTAACTTCAGTGTTGGAGGTGAATTATCATTTGAATCTGTTGCTGCAGGAAGTTCTGTTTCTTTTGCAACAACCGCATTTAATCTTGATGGCACTCCTGACATTACGGTTAGAAATTTCACAGGTGTAGCAGGAACCTTCAGTGGATTTGTTGCATTCTCTACTTCTATCAGTGTTGGTGGAACGATTACTTATGAAGATGTAGAAAATATTGACTCTGTTGGACTCATCACTGCTCGACAAGGTGTTGAGTTTGGTGTATCGGGTGTTGGTGGCACGGTTACTGCAACTGGTCAAGCTGAGTTTGCTGGTGTTGTAACTGCTACTAGTTTCGTTGGAGATGGATCTGGTTTAACTGGTGTTGCATCAACCGATAATATTATTACTGGAACTGCTGCAACATTTAATAATCTTGTTAATGTTGGTAGTAATATAAAAATAGATGCCGCGAGTGGTATTGTTACTGCAACAGCATTTTATGGTTCAGGTCAAAATTTAACTAATCTTCCAGCAGGTGGCGACTCTTTGGATGTCACTGCATCACTATTCATCTAAATAAAGGAAAAACAGTAAAATGGCGCTCAAGAAGACACAGTTATTAGATATTACATCCGTCACTGGTATCGCTACGGTTGGTATTTTCACCGTGGGAGTGACTCCTACTGCAGGTGGTGTAGGTGTTGCGTCTACTACATACCTGAAAAATGTTATCATGCATAACACTGGACTTGGCACTGCTAGAGTCTCACTTTATATTAATCCAAATAGCACTCCTGCTGAAACTGGTTATGGAATTACTGCTAATAGATTCCTGAGACTTGATGTTGCACCGAATGAAACAGCATTTTTTGAATCTACTTATCCACTTGTAATGACAAGTAATGATAGTTTAACTGTAGAAATTGGAGCACCAGATGCAGGTGGAACGGGTATTGGTTCTGCCGTGAACTTCATTGTCAACGGCGACACAGATGTCTGATTATGGGTGTAAGATCTCTTGGCAACGCACTATCAAGTTTCGGATATAAGTTCGGAACAACTGGATTAGAGGCTGTAAGTCCTTATGTTCCCCCACCAGAAGTGCCTGCTGGTGCAGTTCATTTTTTAGAGTTTGGTGGTTCTAATGCATCATTTACTGATCAGATAGGTAATGGAACCGGGGGAACAACTTCCCTTAATTTTACTGTTAATACCAGTAAAATGGCATTAAATGACACAACATATGGTGGACCACCTGGATATACTGATGCAGGATTCCAAGCTGATGCGGTAACAAGTCTCACAGCTATGAGAACAGCAGAGGATGTTATTCCAGATATATCAGGTGATTTTACAATTGATGTCTGTTCGTATAATGCTATTGCACCTGCATCAGATTCAAATATCGTCTGGTGTATTGCAGATTACGATAACACTGGAGGATATTCAAACTACATCTATAACGCATCTGGTTCTTGTAGATTTGACACATCTAACACCACTTGGAATGATAGATTAGGTGAAGCTGGGGGTTCAACAAATTATACTCAGAATAAATGGTGCGTATCCCGATTAAGAAGAAGCAGTGGCACCATGTATGTGGAATGGTATGAAGAAAATAGTGGTGGAACTGGTTGGGATTTGAAGAGTGGTGGATTTAATGGTAGTGTGACTGGTGATGGACCTAACACTAACAATAGTGCAGGTGGTGCGATGTTAATTAATAGTTGGCCTAATAGTTCTAGTTATTCAATTGCTAACCTTGGTGTTGCTTGGATTGCATTTTTTGAATCAAGTTATACTAATACTCCTTGGGTTCCATCCTAAATATATAAAAAAGTCACATGGCACCACTTCGTTCACTAGGAAATATACTCTCTGCATTTGATGACTTTTATGCGAGAACTGGAACTGATGCGATAGGTGCTCCTCCAGATGGAAGCTCACCGATATCAGTAACTGGTGGAAATACAAATTACACTTATAATGGTAAAAAAATTCATGTATGGACTAGTCCTGGACCATTTGTATTAACTGGTGGACCTGGACCTGTTGAATATTTTGTTGTTGCTGGTGGTGGCGGTGGTGGTGCCGATATGGGTGGCGGTGGAGGTGGAGGAGGTATTCTCACAGGAGTACTAACTCTATCTGGTCCATTCAGCACATCGGTTACAGTTGGCCCTGGTGGTAATAATCCTGCTAGAGGATCTGCAACTCCTGATGATGCTAAAGGAAGTCCTAGTATATTAAATAATCCGGTATCAACTGTAACTGCACTTGGTGGTGGATTTGGACAAGGTGATAGTGATCCTGATGGTGATTTTGCAGCAGAGACTAATATAGGTTCAGGTGGTGGTGGATATGGACAAGGACACCCAAATGCAGGTGGACCTGCTCCAACTTATCCAGGACCAGTAGCAACACAACAAGGGACGCCTGGTTATGAAACAGCACCATCAAACTTTGGTGGTGGTGGAGGTGGAGCAGGCACAACTGCTCCTCCAAATGGATTTGGAGGATCACAGCAAGATGGTGGTTATGGTTTAGCAATTCCTACAACTTTTAGAGATCCATCTAATCTTTATGGTGGTCCTGCTGGTCCAGATCAACCAAACTTAGGGCAACCTAGTAAATGGTATTTTGCTGGTGGAGGTTGTGGTGGTAATCCAGCTAATGGTAATGCTTATGCTGGTGGGGGTACAGTCGCTAATAATGCAACTGCCTCAACTGGTTCTGGTGGTGGTGGCGGACCTGGTGCCGGTGGTGGTCCAGGAGGGACTGGTGCTACTGGTATTGTCTTTATTGCATATACACCTTCCTAATAAATAATCAAAAAGTTATAAAATGGGCGTTCGTTCTACTAATCCTTTACAATCTTTTATAGACGATTTTTTTCGTAGTGGAACTGATGCGTCTGGATCTGCTGCAGGTGGTGGTGGAGGTGGATCATTTGCCTCTGGTGGAACAATCAATAACTATGAAGTAAGTGGTACATTTTATAGAGCACATATTTTCACATCATCTGGATCATTAGTTGTAAGTCAAGCTATTACTGTTGATATATTAGCAGTTGGTGGTGGAGGTGGATCTGGTAGAGCATCTGGTAATGGTAACTTTGCTGGTGCTGGTGCTGGTGGTATGTTGACTCAAACAGGAGTCTCACTCCCTGGATCAGTAACATGCCCAATCACTATTGGTGGAGGTGGATCGCAATTTGAAAGCACCAGTGGTTCTGGCAACTATGGTGGAAACGGTGTAGATACTGCATTTACTATTCCAACAGGACCGACTGTATATACTGCTGCTGGTGGTGGTGGAGGTGGTGGTGCTGATGCATCTAATGGTAGACCTGGTGGATCAGGATCTGGTAGTGGTAAAAGTCCATCATCTGCAGGAACTGGATCTCAATATGGTCCAACATCACCATTAAATCCTGCTCCTGCACCAGGACAAGGAAATCCTGGAGGAACTGGATCATCAGGTGATAATGGTGCTGCTGGTGGAGGTGGTGCTGGTGCATCTGGTAGTAATGGACCTGCCGGTGATGGTGGAAATGGATCACCGAACGTATATGCATATGGTCCAGCCTCACCTGTAACTTATGCAGGTGGAGGTGGTGCTGGTGTTGAGAATGGAACAACTTCTGGAGGAACCGGAGGTGGAGGTAGTGCTGGTGGCCCAATAGCATCTCAAGCTCAACATGGAACAGCAGGATTAGGTGGTGGAGGTGCAGGAGGTAGAAAATCTGGTGGAGATAGCACCCCAGGTGGTCGTGGTGGATCTGGAACAGTTGTAGTTAGATATCAAATTCCAGCATCAGCAGGAACAGCAAAAGCATCTGGTGGTGCGATTAGTTTCTATAATAGTAAGACGATTCATATCTTCACTAATAGTGGAACATTTACTACTCCAGGATCATTCAGTGAGACATGTGAGTATGTAATCATCGGTGGTGGCGGTGGTGGCGCAAGAGACCTTGGAGGAGGTGGTGGTGCCGGTGCCTGGATGGAGGGAACTTCTGCCGTTGGAAATTCCGCAAGTTTTGCTGTCACTATTGGTGCTGGCGGTCAAGCTGGCATGGATAGTGGTGGAGAATTAGTTAGAAATGGTATTGATACTGTAGTTGCTTTCCCAGCAGCAACTGTAACTGCACCTGGTGGTGGTCGTGGTGGTCATCCAGGTTCATATCCTGGTGGAGCAGGTGGATCTGGTGGTGGAGGTAGAGGTAATAGAGCTCCTTCAGTAGGAGGAAATGGCACTGGTGATCCATTCCCAGGCACACCTGGAACCTCACCTTCAAACGGATGGGGACATCCTGGTGGAGATGCTGCGAACCCAGGTTCTGGTGGTGCCGGCGGTGGTGCCGGTGGTGTTGGTGCTAATGGTAATAGTGGTGATGGAGCACACGGTGGAGCAGGTATTCAACTTCCTGCAACATATAGAGACCCAGCAAGCACCGTGGGATTCCCTGGACCAGGTGGTGGTGGATATTGGTTAGCAGGTGGTGGTGGATCTGGTGTATATCCATCACCTAATAATCCAGGACTAGGTGGTGGAGCTGGTGGACCTTATGCAGGAGCAGGTAATGGTGCTGCTGTAGATGCGACTAGAGGTACTCCTGCTGCAGCAAATAGCGGATCTGGTGGTGGTGCTGGTGCGGATGGTAGTCCTAGACAAGGTGGATATGGTGGATCGGGTATTGTTCTGATCGCATATCCTACTTGATAAATAACCAACACTGGAGGTGGTGCCTTTGATGCAAATAATGGTGGTGATGGTGGACCTGGAATTGTTATTATAAGATTATAAGATTTGCGGTGTGATAAATAACTAAAAAATAAATGCGATGGCAATAGGCAATCCTATAACATTAACAAATAACGTTGCATCTAAGATTATTAGTGTAACTGCAACTGATGGACAAACCTCTTTTACGGTTACTGGCGGTTATCGCATTAATCAGATTGCAGTATTTCGTAATGGTGTTCAACTCTCTCAGAGTTCGGACTTTACTGCCAATGATGGTTCTACAGTAACATTATTATCTGCGGCAAATGTAGGTGACACTATTTTATTCAGAATTTTTGATGATTTTAGAGTTGCTGATGCGATTCAATCTGCTGCAGCAACACAAACTATCAGTGGCGATTTAACTGTTACTGGCACTCTTACTGGTTCTCAGATCGGTATTCAGTCTGCTGGAACTGTTGTTGGTGCTGCAAAAACTCTAAACTTTATTGGAACTGGTAACACTTTTCTTGACAATGGTGATGGCACGATTGATGTTTCTATCTCTGGTAGTGGTGGCGGTGGATTAGGAACTGCCATTAACTTCTCTGATGGCACTGCATCGCCATTTAGTTACATTGATAGATTCACTCAAGTAAGTGAAGACATGCTGCTTAATAATGAAAATGCAGGTGTCAGCACTTCTATTATTGTTAGTGTTATTCCTAACATTGAGATTAACTCTGGCGTTGCTGTGACAGTCGGAGCAGGTAAAACCATGATCATTGACGTACTTCAAATCGGAGATCTCTAATGGCAACACTTAGAGTTAGTAACTTAAGAGGAAGATCAAACGGAGAATCTCCTTCGTTACCAGATGGTGCTGTTGTTACTGGTGTAACTACTTCTACTACTTTTAGTGGAAATGTAACTGGAACGGCAGTCACAGCCACTACTTTTACTGGTGCATTGACAGGTAATGCCACTGGACTTTCTGGATCTCCTGATGTAACTGTCAATAATGTTACTGCTGGTATTATCACAGCAAGTAATTTTGTCGGAGTTCCTCCTGGATTTAGTGAATTAGACGCCGCACTTTTTAACTAAATAACTAAAAACATATACCGATGGGACTTAAAAGAACTAAATTACTGGGAATTCAGGCAGTAACGGGAATTAATACCGTTGGTATCTTGACGGTTGGAACTACTCCTACTGCTGGAGGAGTTGGTGTTGCATCAACCACTTATTTGCGTGGTGTGGTGATGCACAACACTGGACTTGGAACTGCAACTTCCTCACTTTATGTGTATCCAAATGGTGTAAGTGATATTTCTGTAGGACAGACGGCATATAGATTAGCAAGAGTTGATATTGCATCCAACGAAACTTTCTTCTATGAGATGAACTATCCTCTGGTGTTGGTTGATGGAGAGAAGATTATTGTAGAAGTTACAGCGCCTGGATCAGGAGGAACGGGTATTGGAAGTGCTATTAACTTCCAAATCCTTGGTGACACTGATATTTGAGGTGATTAGAAATGGGTGTAAGAAGTTCTAACAATAACAAAGGATTAAATCATATTAGTGACGGACACTTATTAAAGTACTTCCGTAATACTTTTGTTCGTGGTGGTGGTGGAACTAATGCAACAGGACCACAATCAGGATTAACAGCAACTGGTGGTGTTATTAGTGATTATACTGATGGACCAGCAGTTTATAG
>Ga0114932_10004088_pt1 | contig 13885 bp, 10 predicted proteins | sample 2SBtaG_2_FD_87286 | JGI IMG/M metagenome (GOLD analysis project Ga0114932, IMG submission 87286) | Deep subsurface microbial communities from Kolumbo volcano to uncover new lineages of life (NeLLi) - 2SBTROV12_ACTIVE470 metaG | ecosystem: Environmental > Aquatic > Marine > Volcanic ...
AGGATTGACGGCATCAAAGGCATGCGCATTGGTGTCATTCGACATTTCTTTGAGAAAGACATGGTGGCAGACCCAGCGATAGTTAACTCCATCAACGCTGCGCTTCACGTCCTCGCTGATCTTGGGGCAGTCATAACCGATGTTGAGACTCAGTCACTGCAAACATTTTCCGACGTGAATCGAATCATCCTACTGAGCGAAGCTTATGCTGTTCACCAGCACTGGCTTCAAACCCGGCCCCAAGACTACGCGGAGATGACTCGAGAAAAATTACTTCCCGGTGCCTTTCTCCGTGCGGTTGACTATGTCCAGGCCTTGCGCAACCGTCCAATGTTTACAGCTGAAATTGACGCGCTTCTCGATAAGTCTGATGTACTGATTACGGCCTCCAGCATGGATCCACCGTTCCCGATTGATGATCCAGAGGCCGTCGCACGTTGTTATCCGCGAAGTGCGCGCCCCCCATTCAATCTCACAGGACACCCCGCTCTATCATTACCGATCGGATTTACCGAACCGGACGAGGATGTCCCAGTTCTACCACTTGGGCTGCAGGTGATTGGGCGTCATTTTGACGAAGCAAGCGTTTATCGAGTGGCGTCAGCTTACGAACACGCGACTAAGTGGAACGAGGTCTACCCGCCGCATTTCCTCTGAAGACTTATCACCGGAACTCGACTCCATGAGCAAAGATGCCATTCCTATCATCGGTTACACCGAACAATTCTCAGCTGCACCGGGCGAAACCCTCTCGTTCCATGTTAGCAGTCAGTCAACGTCAAATTACACTGCCCAGCTTGTTCATGTGATTTCATGCGACCCCAACCCCGAAGGTCCGGGCGTCATCGAACACGCGCTGGACTCACCAATTAATGGGACCTATCCCTCGCGCGTCCAAGAGGTGAATCTGGGCTCGTATATTGAAGTAAAGAAAACAAAAGCATTAGATGAACTCGGTAATTTTACCATCGTGGCGACGATCTATCCGACCACACCCGAGCAAGGACTACAGGGTGTGGTTTCTCGCTATGACTCAGCGCAACAAGCTGGCTATGCCTTGGCAATTGATCACACCGGTGCTGTTGCCTGTTTTGGGCCACACCGACTCTCAACGGGGAAAGCACTCGTCAGTCATCGCTGGTATCGCATCTGGATGTCTTATAGCATCGATACAAGTACGCTATCTGTCGGCCAAATGCCGCTCCAGGTGCGAAACGATGCTGATGATCAGGGCACTTCCCATCTAAACAACATCAGTACAAGCCGCGGCCAGGGAACACTACTCATTGCGGCCATCCAGAATACATCTGCAGAACACCATTTCAACGGAAAAATTGAAAGTCCAATACTTATCGGAGAAGCATTGTCGAATCCGCCTACGGATCAGAAGAACGACCACCTAATTTTCCATTTTGATTTCTCGCGTGATATCGGGACGCCCAACGCAGTCGATATCGGCCCTCACGCACTCCACGGAGAAGTGATCAATCTACCAACTCGCGGAGTCATGTCTTCTCAGTGGGACGGCAGCGCCTTCAACTGGGCCGAACGCCCCGCACATTACGCCGCTATACATTTTCACGAAGATGACCTCTATGACTGCGACTGGCGTACAGATTTCACCATCAAGATACCCGACAATTTTAGAAGTGGTGTCTATGGAGTGCGGCTGAAAACCTTAGAGGGTGACGAGGATATGATTCCTTTCTTCGTAACCGCACCGATCGGGGCTCCTCAATCACGAATTGCTGTTCTGATACCAACGTTTACTTATACGGTGTATGCGAACATCGCGCGCGGCAACACTAACGACCAGTGGCACCAAACTGTGCGCGAGTGGGACGCCTGGCCGTGGAACGCGGACGATCATCCGGAGTACGGCCTGTCTACCTATAACGTGCACAGCGACGGTTCAGGCATCGCCTATTCCTCCAGGCGTCGACCCATCATCACCATGCGCTCTGCAACCGTTTGTTATCCCGGCGTACCTGGCTCGGGATTGCGTCATTTCGCAGCCGACGCGCACCTTTGGTATTGGCTTGAACAGCTGAGTTACTCATTTGATGTCATCACTGACGATGACCTACATCGTCATGGTGCCCGCGCCATCAATAGTTATGATGTCATAATGACCACGACCCACCCTGAATATCACACACGCGAAACCTTAGACGCGCTGTCGGCCTATACTGACGGTGGCGGACGGTTTATGTATCTCGGAGGAAATGGTTTTTACTGGAAAGTCGCGGTGAGTGACGCATGGCCCGACGCCATTGAAATTCGCCGTGGCGAAGGCGGCATTCGTGCATGGGCATCGGAGCCCGGCGAATACTACAACGCTTTTGACGGGACTTATGGGGGTCTGTGGCGCCGCAACGGAAGGCCCCCGCAGCAACTGGCCGGAGTTGGCTTTACCTCACAAGGTGAACACAGGGGAAAAGGCTATCAACGCACCCCCGCATCATACGAACCACAGCACCAATGGATCTTTGAAGGTATCGACGATGAGTGTGTCGGTGACTTTGGTCTTTCTGGTGGAGGAGCCGCCGGTTTCGAACTTGATCGCGCTGATGCCCGACTGGGCACACCAAACAATGCAGTCGTACTCGCAAGCTCACAAGGAGACAGTGATCACTTTGTGCTAGTGCCAGAAGACATCCTTACTAATCTTCTCTCCTGGAATGGAGAGAAGTTTGAGCAACTTATCAGAGCTGATATCGTCTATTTTCCAACCCGCAACAACGGTGCAGTGTTCTCCGTTGGATCAATCACTTTTTGCGGATCGCTACCTGTAAACAATTGCGACAACAATATTTCACGTCTCGTAAAAAACGTCCTTGATGGATTTCTCAAGCCATCGATACCGTAGCATCTCAACGCAAGCGTCAGCTACCGCTGAGCGCCGCTCCCAACTGTTGGATATTTACCTCCGGTGTATCCCCCAACATAGTGACCGTAACCTGCGTTACACCCGATTCTTTCAGAGACAATATCTGCTCAACAGAATCCTCCGGAGTCCCAGCCACTCCGTATGCCGCCAAAAACGTATCGTCCAATACAAGCTCGCCAGGTTCTCCATTTGCTAACCGGGTCAGTGCCTCTTCAAAGCGATCAGGCTCTATCCCATTGCCGTCCCGAATAGCCGACAATGCGGCCGGGGCCGCCTGATAAGCTTTCCAAAACGAGCTCAGCGTTTTCCCGATGGCATTACAAGCAGCTTTCCTGGCTACATTCCCATCTTTGTGCAGTGCGCATGGGAGATACTTTGTTATCTCTGTTGGACACTGTCGTGAGACGCGGGTAGCACCCTTATCCAACCGGTCTTTTGCCATCAGTGTGAACGCTGGCGGGCACATGTTGCCAATCAACAGCCCATCGGCAACCTCGCCACAGAGGTGTAACATTTTTTGACCCATTGCCGCTACATGCACGGGAACCTGACGTCGGGTCAGCTCGTACTCCAGCCGTACACCCTTTGCTGAATACATCTTTCCACTGTAATTGACTTCTTCACCGGCAAGCAAAGTCCGGGCAATAAATACCGCATCGCGAACCGCCTCGAGTGGTCGACGATAAGGGGTAACGCATTCCACCCACGCGGGCACGCCTGAACCAATGCCGAGTATCGCTCTTCCACCCGACAACTCATCGATCGCACCCATCTCCATCGCCATCAACGTCGGGTGCCGATTGTATGGATTAAAAACCCCAATACCTAGATCAATACTAGTCGTTGCGACGGCACACGCGGCGACCGCCGGCAGGACACCGCGCTGGTATGGGTTCTCTGCAAACCATAATGTACTGAACCCACTTTCTTCGGCGACTACAGCGAGTCGCACGCTAGTATCCACTGACATCGCGCTAGACAAACGCAAGGCCAGTTTTGGGACATTGGACATATATGAATACGTGTCTATTGTATGAATAGACTCAATGATTATTCGTCTGATCGGAGCACGAACGCCCGCAGCCCGTCGAGTCGTGTCAGCATGCAGGCCTGTTGAAACAATTCAAGATTATCTTCTATCACCCCAAAGACGGATTCACACACACGTCCGCTGGCCATCGCGGGACTTGCGTCACCATAAAACAAAGTAAATTCTGAATGCCCGATCGTGTAACAGAGATCCCCAGGTGATGGAAAGAAAGTGCTATTTTCATGCTCAGTGAGTTCAGGCAACTCCATTGCTTCAAGCGCACGAACCCCGTTACCTGACCACGCCGAATGGATTAAATGCCCCTCAAATGGGAGTTTTTTGAATAGTGCTTGGGTAATAGTTGGTGCTGCGCGATCCAACAATCGAATAGGGAAAAGGGGGAAACCGGCAATCTCCAACGTCAGCCCCCGTGTGGATGCGTTCACTCCTCGGCTTATAGGTTGCGGCCACACTGCGGCGTATGCGGTCAATAAGTCACGTTCCTTTTTTGTTATGGTCATCTAGATTTCCTCTCACCCTGGCACCTGCCTTAGGTATCGCTCTGAGCCATTTTGGAGCTGACTTCTTTCACTCTACTCAATCATCTGGATGCGCATATGAGCAAAACACACCGCCCACGTGCGCGACACCAGGATCAGAAGGATCCCCTGGCTCCGTCGCCGCCTCGACACGCTCCCGGTATTCCTCAGCACTATCCACTGGCCGGTAACCTAAGTGTGCCACCTTATGGTTAGAGAAAAACACCTCTCGGTTATCAGAAATACCATATATCACTGTGTGGCCTACTCGCTCCGAAACCAGACATCGTTCAACCAACTGCACCAGATCTCGAAAACTCATCCAGGTTGCCAGATGGCGCCGATCCGTGGGCTCTGGAAAACATGAATTGATTCTCAAACAAGCAGATTCGATGCCAAACTTGTCGAAATACATTTTTGCGAGATCCTCAACAAAACACTTTGACACACCATACAAAGTATCAGGTCTGTGCGGCGTATCAGTGTCTGCACCGTCTTCGCGACGCACAAACCCGACTGCATGTATCGAACTTGCATAAACAATTCGGCGAACCCCATGTCTACGGGCAGCCTCGTAAACGTTATATCCGCCCTTTATAGAGGACTCGAGAATTTCAGCCCAGGGTCGTTCAATGGACGCAGCTCCAAAATGCACGATGGCATCACAACCTTCGACCAAATTCATGACAGAGTCAAAGTCCCCCAACTCACATTGCACAACTTCTTCATTCTTATCTGCTGGCGCCATATCAGCACGATCACTGAGACGTAGTGTTTTAGCTAATGGCGCCAACCCACGCCTGAGTTCGCTCCCTAAATTACCGGCGGCGCCTGTAATCAATAGTCTGTTAAATCGTGTCATGTGTTCCCTCCTGTTTTTTTAATTAATAGGACCCTTATATATCCACTGCTGTGGGGTCAATCCATGACGGCTTGATAAATACCATCCTGCGCTACCAACGTGTTAATTCGCTGTTGGTCGATCCCGGCCTCTCGTAAGACTTCTATCGTGTGTTCACCTAAACGTGGCACCATTCTACGTATTGCTCCGGGCGAATCAGAAAATAGTGTCGGGATTCCCGCGAAACGTAACGTTCCAAGCTCAGTATCTGTGCAGGTATGCCAGAAGTCGATTGTTTCCAGATGCGCATCATTTACCAGATGTTTAGGCGACAACACAGCCATTGCCGGAACATTCGCGTGATCAAAGGCATCCAACCATTCAACGGTCGTTCGATCCTTAAGAATATCCGCTAAATCAGCGTAGAGTGCATCAATGTTCGCCAGACGTTCGGTTAGAGAGGCATACCGCCGATCGTTAACCAAATCTGGTCGATTAGCGATGCGAAATACTGATTGCCACTGTTCATCGGTATAAGGCAACACACCAATGTAACCATCCTGTGTTGCGTACGGTCGACGATCAGGCGAGAGCGCACGCGGATATCCGGATGCTCCCCGGGGCGGGTCATATGCGGCACCATACAGATGCTCAACCATATTAAACGCGACCAATGTTTCGAACATGGGGACCTCAACGAATTGCCCTCTACCTGTACGCAAGCGATGAATCAACGCCATACTGATGGCATAGACAACCGTTGTTGCCGTAATTTTGTCAGCGATCGCGGAGGTAATGTAATGCGGCTTTCCGCCCCTACCCTGTAAATGTGCCAAACCGGATGCTGCCTGAATCATGTCATCAAACGCCGGCTTTTGACCGTAAGGACCGCTCTGTCGAAACCCGTACGTTCCACAGTAAATAATGTCAGGCTTATAACCGCGCAGCGTGGAATAATCGATGCTCAGTCGCTCTGCCGCCTGGGCACGCATATTGTGGACAACGATATCGGCCTCTTCGACCAGTTGGTAGAAGGTTTCTCTCACCTCCAGGTGTTTCAAATTCATAACGATGCTTCGCTTATTTCGGTTAGCCCCCAGAAAAACCGCCCCCATCCCATCGGCCGGGGGTGGACCAACCTGTCGAATCGGATCACCACCGGGCGCCTCGATCTTGATCACATCGGCCCCCATGTCTCCTAAAATCTGCGTTGCAAACGGACCGAGTAAAATGGTGGTCAGATCCAGCACTCGAAGCCCGGACAAAGGGCCCTGAGCCGCGTCCCTTACTTCTGGGTTCTCCTGCATGCGATTAGCCGATACTCAGTAAGACCGAGGCAGGTCTAATACTCTTTCAGCGAGATAACACAAGACCATCTCCTGGCTCACCGGCGCGATCCTGGGAATCAACACTTCTCGAAGCAAACGCTCCACCTGGAATTCCTTGGCATAACCCATTCCTCCGTGCGTCATAACCGCGCGCTCACATGCCGTAAACGCAGCTTCTGATGCAAAATATTTCGCCGCATTGGCCGCGGCGCCGCTGGGTTCCCCGGCGTCATAAGCCGATGCGGCTTTCATCGCCAACAACCAACCTGCCTCAAGCTCCGCCCAGGACTTCGCCAAAGGGTGCTGTATCGCCTGGTTTTGTCCGATCGGACGACCAAAAACAACTCGCTCTCGAGCGTAGCGTGCGGCCCGATTAACCGCGTTCCTTCCGATGCCGACCGCCTCGGCCGCGATCAAGATACGTTCAGGGTTAAGCCCGTCAAGCAGATAGCGAAAGCCCTTACCCTCCTCACCAATTCGATCCTCAATCGGAACAATAAGGTCATCAATAAACAGCTCGTTTGAATCAACCGCTTTGCGACCCATCTTGTCAATCTCACGCACGCTAATTCGATCTCGATCAAGTCGAGTATAGAAGAGGGTTAGCCCATCGACAGAAGAAGACTGCGTTCCGCGCGAGCCCGTTCGCGCAAGCAACATGACTCGATCAGCCACCTGCGCGGTAGACGTCCAGATCTTGCGCCCCCTGACCACATAATGATCTCCATCCAACCGCGCCTGCGTCGTGAGATTGCCAGTATCCAGTCCAGCATCCGGTTCGGTGACAGCAAAACAGGCAATTTCACTACCTGCGATTAATGGCGGCAACCAACGTTCCCTTTGCGCCTCGCTACCATAAACAACGATGGGATGCGGTCCAAATATATTGATATGAATTGTCGAGGCCGCACTCATTGCACCGCCCGAGTCAGTGACTGCATGCATCAAAACAGCTGCCTCGGTAATACCGAGGCCCGCCCCCCCATAGCGCTCTGGCATTGCGATACCCAACCAACCACCCTCGGTCATCGCCTGGCGAAATTCAATCGGAAAATCACCGCTGCGATCATGATCAAGCCAATAAGCATCCTCAAATTGCCCGCACACTCGCCGCACGGATTCGTCTATCGAACGCTGATGCTCAGTTAATGCAAAATCCATATCAGTAGTCCCTCAAATTGCTCCCGATAGACCAGGAGGCGCCTCCCCCTGCCACATCCTATTGCGTCTATTCGTCAGGGTGGATTTACTCCTTGGGTTAGCCTAACCGATGAAAGTAGCAGAACAACATCTACCCGAACACCGCTAATAATGGCGCAATTCAACGACATGACCATCGGGATCCAACACATACAAAGAGGTACCCTCACCATGCGCTCCCCAACGAATGGCTGGGCCATCGTGTACCACAACTCCGATTCCTTGAAATCGCGCCTTGAGTGCCATCATGTCCGTGGGTTCAATGACCAAACAATAATGATCAAGGCCCGACCCGCCCGACACACCCTCCATCAAATCGATTAACGTGTCCCGGTTTAACCGCACTGAGGGGAAAGGCACTTGACCATCGCGCCACAGGCCAACACGCTCTGTAGGCAGACCCAGGATATCAGCATAAAACGATAACGAGTCTTCAACATCTTTAACCTGCAGGGCGATATGATCTAGTGCTTTAATGGAAACTAAACCATTCATTGCACCCCCCAGACAAACATCGTTGCATTTTTAGCGAACCAACCTGCGGGACTCTTCGGCCCCTCATCAATCGCAATTTACCAGACGCTTTTAAAACATCGGGCAATCACCAAAATTATAGTCAATGCAACCGTTTTAGGTAAGTCTGCGGCTCGCCTGGCACGTGAATAGACATATCTGGACAATCTAGGACCGCGGATGAAAATAAGTTGTTTCTTGAGTGATAACCAAGACGCCGATACATCGGTACCACAATCGAAACAACAGCAATCTAAAACACCAGGTTCAGCATACCTATTACAACCACCAGGAAGAGCACCGTCATCACACCACCGGCGCGGATAAAATCTTTCACATGATAACCACCAGGACCCATAATCAGTGCATTGACCTGATGGGTGGGAATTAGGAAAGAATTGGAGGTCGCTAATGCAACGGTTAAAGCAAAAACTGCTGGATTTGCCCCCACACCTATTGCGATATTAATAGCCAACGGTACTAGCAGGACTGTCGCTCCAACATTCGACATTAGCAATGTAAAAATTGTAGCCAACACTGCAAGTGCCGCTTGCAATACCCATAACGGAACATCGCCTAAAAGAGTCAATGTCTGCTGCGCGATCCACGCCGCAGTGCCCGTAACTTCGACAGCTAGACCCAGTGGAATTAAACTAGCTAATAGAAAAACACTTTGCCAACCGATGGACTGGTAGGCTTCTTCAATCCTTAGAACACCGCTCAGGATCATGAACGCTGCTCCTGTCATCAACGCTAGTGACAGCCGTATATCGCTAAACAAAATTAAGCCTAGCGCCAATGAAAAAGCGAACACGGCAAACGCCAGTTTCTCAGGCCGCGTGTCATCTCTCGGCATGTCGGTTACAACTGCAACGTCTCGATTGTTGGAGAACCGCGCAAAATCTCGCCAGCGACCGTGTAATACAAGCGTATCTCCTGCCTGCATTTGCAAGTCACCTAAGTCCACATCAAGCACCTCGTTGACCCTGAATACAGCTAATGCTGTCGCCCCGTAACGTTGGCGCAAGCTAACATCCTTAAGCGTCTTGCCAATAAATCCAGAATCTGGCGGTATGACAACTTCGGCAATGCCGGCAGCGGTCGCGCTCAACACTTCTGTAAATATCTCAGTTCTGCGTTTCAGCTCTAATCCATTTACATTACAGAAATCTTCAACCGCACCCCATCGCCCCATGATGGCCAGTTCGGTTCCGGCGTCGAGCTCAGTATCCCCCCGAGGCGCTACACGGATCTCGCCACGGTTGCGAACAGCAACGATCCAGCCATCTCTTCCAGCCTCTTCAATATCCGAAATCGTCCCACCAATTAATGGACTCTCTCTGCCTACCCGCGCTTCGTAAACATCACCTTGAATGCCATAAACTTCACGAAAATATTGGAGGGTACTGCCTGACTCTTGGGGCTTGTCTTTAACTACGGGCAATACAACACGACCTAAAACTACGAAATAAAGAACCCCACCAGCCAAAAGCACGAGCCCGATGGGTGTCACCGAAAAAAGGGAGAAGGTGTCCATCGGTACCGTGCCGGGTGGCAAGGTCGAATTTGACGACTCTATCAGGTCGTTGAGCAGGATCAATGGGCTAGAACCTACCATCGTAATGGTGCCCCCAAGAATGGCGCAGAAGCCCATAGGCATGAGCAGCCTTGAGATTGGCAGATTTCCACGTCTAGCAATACGTGAAACAACCGGCAAAAACAATGCTGCCGCGCCAATGTTTTGCATAAAACTGGAAATTACCCCTACGGTCACAGAGATAACACTAATTACCCGACCTTCGGCCTCTCCACCATATTTTAGGATCTTCCCAGCGACCTGGCTCATGACCCCTGTTTTATCAAGACCTGCACCGATGATCATGACGGCAATAATCGAGATCACCGCATTACTTGAATATCCTTCAAACAAGTGTTCAAGCGGAACGAGTCCACTGTAACCCGGAACCAAGCTAGTCAACCCGAGAAGCACCATAATTGAAATAGCTGCAACATCAACACGCACAACTTCGGAAACAAACAAAAATATGGTAAGGCCGAGAATCAACATCACCGCGATCATTTCACCGGTGAGCGGTAATGACTCTGTCAAAAACGATCCCTCTATGAGGAGATGGTGGGTGCAAATCGCCCATATCGGCGACTGTTCAATTCAGACAACAGGATATCATAGCCATCATTCAAAACGATAGTGGAACCGGTAACGGGGCTCCATCTTCACCAAATGTAACCATCGCGTATGGATTGAGAGTGCTTGCGTATCCAGTCCAGCAACACGGCAAGCGGAGGTGACAACAACACGAAATAACCTGTCACACACATCTCCATTCCAGCAGACCGCATGGTCCACACCGTCAAATTTTCTTCCCTAATTCTGGAATGATGTGTTCCGCATAGTTGGTAATCAATTCTTCTTCGTCCCCATTTTCCAAATAGATATTGAATTGGGTAACACCTACCGCCTCAAGTTGACGCAATTTATCTATATGTTGCTCAACGGAACCGAGAACCGCAAAACTTTCGACCACGTCCGGTGTAATAAAGTCGAGATACGGATTATCACTTTGTCCATGCTTAGAGTAATCATAGCCTCTTCTATTCTTTACGTAAGCGCTTAGGGCTTTGGGCAGAACATCCGAATCCTCGCCATAACGCTCGACAATTTCGGCAATATGATTTCCCACCATCGCAGGAAACCAACGCGTCTTTTCGATACATACATCCATAGGACCGACAAAAGCAGGGGCAGCCGCCATTACACGATAGTCGGACATATTGCGCCCCCGTGCCTCCCCAGCCAAACGGGCCTGTACAGCCAACCAGCGACAGATCTCGGGCTCCGCTATCTGAAGTATCAGGCCATCCCCGTATTCGCCCGCACTTTTTAGCGCCTTTGGACCATAAGCGGCAATCCACAGTGGGAGATCGTGCCCCGCTGCCCAGGGAAATTTCACAGATGACGGGCAATCAGGATAAGTTGCTTCCTCGCCACGCACCATTGCTTTGACCTGCTGACCAAACTCGACCATCGACTTAAGATTAGCCGGGCGTTTGCCCATGACACGAAGAGAACTATCTCCCCTTCCCAAGCCGATGTCGAAACGGCCCTCGCTCTGCAATGCCAACGCAGCAAATAAACTTGCCGCGACCGACCACTCACGAACCCCAGGATTGGTCACACACGGTCCAAAACGAATTCGACTGGTGTGTTCCATACACATCGCCATGGCAACATAGCAGTCGCGCCACAAAATATGTGAATCATAAAACCAACAATAATCAAAACCACCCGCCTCCAGTTGCCGGACAAGGCTACGCAGTCGCTTCGGACTAAGCTCACCCTTAAAACAGACACCAAACTCCATATCACCCCCAATAGAATTTCCGGCGAAGCGTTATCCCGCCAACAACGATGCTTCAAATGGAAAGTTTGATAACAATTCTGGGCCCGACGGCGTGACAAGAACCTGCTGTTCAAGTTTAACCCCTTCGCACCCCCCCACTTCTCCAATATAACTCTCTACACACAGTGTCATCCCGACTTCGATGTGTCCATCGTACCCGGCAGTAACAAAATCGGCGCCGTGATAAAGGTAGGGGTACTCGCCCGTCATACCTACGCCATGCGCCGACACATAATAGCGATTAGCAAAATACTTCTCGGGTATCTTCCATGCCTGTTCAGCGTATTCGCGAAACGTGAGGCCATGATTAAGTAATTGCATATTATGGTGAATTTGCTCATAAGCCGCGGCGTAAAGCCGGCGTTGTTTCGTACTTGGTTCGTCAGGGCCCGAATGAAAAGTGCGGGAGAAATCAGCGTAGTAACCGTAACAACCCACCACGTCCGTGTCTAAGGCCACCAGCTCATTTTCTCCAATGACTCGGGTTCCAGACTCCTGGAACCATGGATTTGTGCGCTGACCCGAGGACAATAAGCGCGTCTCAACATAATCTCCGTTTTGCGCGATCACTGCCTGATGGAGTATCGACCACAATGCATTTTCCGTCAGTCCCGGTCTCAGGTTGTGACGAAGTCGTGCTACTGCAATTTCGGTGGCGTGTAGAGAAGCCCTCACACACGAAACTTCTTCTGACGACTTGATGGCACGCGCTCGTTCTATTGGTTGTTGAGCATCCACCAACAAGAACCCATACTCGGACAAACTCCGGACAGCCCCTACATTAATGCGCTCGATCCCAACGGTGGCACCTTTGCCCACCAGCTCAAGCAATGTCGATGCTACTTCGGAAGCCCAGTCTAACTCTCGCCGCTTTATGTCATCGCCAGCCGCTACAAAGCTTGCCGTGATGGCAGGTCGCACCTCAGTGACCAGCTCCAGGTCATCTGCCAGATGCATGCAACCGGCAAACTCATACAAGATCACCGCGCTTTGGTCCTGTGTTACCAGCAAATAACGAGCCGGGTTTCGAGCATTAAAAATCTGCATATTTCGAGCGCCACTCGCGTAACGGATATTCACTGGATCGAATAATACGCACGCTGCAATGTCACGTTTAGCCATCTCGGCACGGAATCGTTCCAGGCGATAACGGCATACCGCCTCCAAATCACGATCAACACCAACATCATTGGTATCGAGTAACAAGCCATCCCGATGGCATCTCGAGTCGTTATGCCAATCCAATTCCATGCGAATATCTCTCGAAATCCTTTTAAAACGATCATAATAGGATTGCCATCCAACGTCACCACAACCCAATTAAACACCGGATCGCAGGCATCAAATCCACCACTCTCGACATACATACCAGCACAACAAACGATTGGGGCCGTGGCTTGTAGCTGTGCCATCCGCATTAGACCGGAACTTTCAGGTTGTCTGGGACCGAGTGCCGAGTACTCCCTCATCATGATCGATGGATTCTGCACTTGAAAGCCTGATAGTGTAGTGATCCTTAACCGCCAGTCCCTCAGCAAGGGATACGAAGGAAACAATATGGATTTCGGTCTCAACGGCGAGCAGCAAATAATCGTCGACACTGTCCGTTCTTTTGTCGAAAACGAAATTTATCCCTTGGAAGAGGAGGTTGAACGGGCCGGACAAGTTGCGCCGGAGATCGGCGACGAGATTAGACGGAAAGTACTCGAACTCGGCTTCTTTGCACCAAACATGCCTGCCGATATCGGTGGTGGCGGACTTGATCAACTAGCATTTGCACTGCTTGAGCGGGAGCTCGGGCGTGGCAGCCAGGCCTTAACCATTTTTTGGGGTCGCCCGTCGAATATCTTATTGGCATGCGAAGGTGTCCAGCGGGAACAATATCTTTTGCCAACGATTAGGGGCGAGAAATACGATGCACTCGCTATGACCGAACCAGACGCGGGCTCGGATGTTCGTGGCATGAAATGCTTTGCTCGCCGGGACGGCGATGATTTCGTTGCCAACGGCACAAAACACTTTATCTCGCACGCAAATATTGCTGATTTTGTCATCGTTTTTATGGCGACGGGCGAAGAAAACACACCTCGCGGCCCCAAGAAACTGATCTCATGCTTCCTAG
>Ga0114932_10004089_pt1 | contig 13884 bp, 23 predicted proteins | sample 2SBtaG_2_FD_87286 | JGI IMG/M metagenome (GOLD analysis project Ga0114932, IMG submission 87286) | Deep subsurface microbial communities from Kolumbo volcano to uncover new lineages of life (NeLLi) - 2SBTROV12_ACTIVE470 metaG | ecosystem: Environmental > Aquatic > Marine > Volcanic ...
AAATGGCAAATGTCCTCAGTACATCAAGATATAAAAATGTTAAGCTAGACTTAACAACTACAAATGTTACTACGCTTTATACTTGTCCTGCGTTAATGACTACATTTGTATCTTCTATCTTAGTGTCTGAGGACAGTGGCAACGCTGATACTATTACACTAACAATAACAAATGGCAACAGTGTCTTTAGTGTGTACCATGTAAAGGCAGTAGGAGCAAGTGGTACAATAGAATTAATGACAAATGATTTAATACTAGTATCAGGAGATATATTAAAAGTAACTGCAGCTACAGCAAATAGGTTGCATGTTATAGCTTCACTAGTTGAAGTACCTAAGACTACTACGGCATAACGGCAATGCATAACTGTCTGTAGTAAAAAAGAGTAAACTGTGGTATAACTAGCCTTGTACAAAAACAAGGAGGTAGTACAATGGTTAAGATACTAAAAGAATGGTTTAAACGATCACAAGAAGCCAGAGCTAGACGAGCAGCAATGCAAGAGTTAAACAAATTTACGGATAGAGAGCTGCAAGATTTAGGATTTGGACGTAGTGAAATATATACAAAAGTTCATGGGATAAAATAAATGGTAGTAAATAAGGCAAACAATTACACAAAACCCACAATGCGTAAGAACCTAGTAGCTAAAGTTAAAGCAGGTTCTAAGGGTGGTAATCCAGGTCAGTGGTCTGCACGTAAAGCTCAGATGGTTGCCAAACAATATAAAGCCAAAGGTGGTGCATACAAGTAGTGCCCTATTTACAAAGCAACATCCCATACTTTAAAGCATGGGTAAGACGAGAGTATACGTGTAATCTTGAAGAGTATCATGGTGAGTTTTTACATTGTATGGTAATAGCAGTAACGAGTATGCCAAATAGATGTTTGAGTTTTCAAGTTATCTTTACTGGGTGTGAGTCAGATAACACAGATGAACCAAATGTACATGGTGGAGCAATGTGGGCAAGAATGCCTATTACAGCTTTGGTTGGAGATACACCTGTAGAAGAATGGGCAGAACCACTGCCAGTATATGCAGCACAACCTTGGGATTGTATGTCACATAACCACTCTGTATATGTTTTAGATAGAGCAACTCCTGCACCTTGGATTGCTAAAGTTGATGGAGAATTTTACCCTGCCAAGTATTACTTTACAGTAGACTATACAGGAAGTGAAATAGCTGATGACCCTGCACAACACAAACAAAGTCATGTGTTAGAGTTAATGGATGCAGGTAAATACACAGGTAACATTGTAGCGTTACCTAATAACAGAGTAAGAGTAACACATCCTGCATGGTTTGAGACAGGAGAAGGAGCACCAGATTTTAAACCTAATCAACATGTGTTCCATTCTAAACTAGAAACTGAGTACGTTTGGGACACTGAACGAGTATTTGATAACTTATATAACAAGGAAAACTAGTATGAAAACTCCAACAGTTAAACAAAAAGGACTTAAAAAACTACCTACTGCTGTACGTAATAAGATGGGATATATGGCAAAAGGTGGTATGACTAAAAAGAAAGGTTATGCTAAGGGTGGAGCTACAAAGAAGAAGAAAAAATAATGGCACTAGCAAAATCTCAAAAAAGTCTTAAAGATTGGGGTAAGCAAAAATGGAGAACTAAGAGTGGTAAACCTTCTACTCAAGGTTCAAAAGCTACAGGTGAACGCTACTTACCTTCCAAAGCTATTGCTGCTCTTAGTCCTAGTGAATACGCTCGTACTAGTGCAGCAAAACGAAAAGGCAAGGCTAGTGGCAAACAGTTTGTGGCTCAACCAAAAAAGATTGCAAAGAAAACCAAGAGGTATAGATGACACCTGAAAAATTATCAGCTTGGAGAATAGTTCCTCGTTTATTAATTTTAAGTTATATGGTTGTTTTTTATCAAACGTGTAATTGGTTTATGAATTTAACAGACCCTAATAATGCACAGGCAGGGTTTGTATCTGTCGTTGTAGGTGCAGGTGCTGCATGGTTTGGTATCTATGTTAATGGTACAAGAGCCTCTGTAAGTGTATCAGCTAAAACAGAGCAAAGGGAAAATATATGAAAAAGGTAATTAAAGCTCACAAAGGTTACATGCATGTATCAAAGCCTAGTGGTCAAAAACAACAAGCACCATCTAAAGCTAAAGGCACAGCAGGTACAGCACCTAGACGTAGACGTATGATTGGTTTACCTCAACAATTTAAAGGGGGTGGTAGACGTACTGCTGCTGCACCAAAAGCTTCTACTTCAATGGTGAGACAAAGAAAAGCAATGCCAGAACCTGCAGTAATACAACAACCTAAACCTGTAGTGCGTCCACCTAAACAATCAGATGCAGGTGACGGTAGAGGTGGTAGACCAGTATTTGAATTACCTAATATGGGTAGAGGAAAATCTATACGGAGACCTAAACCGCAGATAAGACGTGCTCAAGCACCTAGAACTCCAATGGTAGGAAAACCTATACCACGTATAATGAATCAAGGTGGTTATATATCTAGAGCTAAATATGGTCAAGTAGATAATCTTAAAAAAGGGAAATAGGGAGAACATTTGATATGACTGTTAAGGTAAAAAAAATAAAACGTCCAACTTTTACTGAGTTAGATATTGGAATGAAAGACCCTGATAAAAAGTATAGAAGCCCTTATCAAAAAAAAATGTATGAAGATAAACATGGTAAACCTGTTCCAATGACTCCAATGGAAGAAGCAAAATATCTTAGAGCTTTCGGCACAAAATTTATTCAATCAGCAGGACCAAAAAGTTATAAGTCTAGAGCTAAATACGGTATAGTAGATAATTTGGCAGCCAAAAAGAAAGGTAGTAAATAATATGGAAATAATGAAACCTTTAACTGTAATGATACTAGCTACAGGCTTGATGGGTCTCTTAGGACTTATTGTAGTTGATGAATTTATGATGGCTAACGCACACGGTGGTGCATTAGACGCTAATGTAATAGAATTGCTACAGATGGCTATTACAGGTATTGTAGGCATTGTAGCAGGATACTTGTCAGGCACTAGTACACCCTCAAAGGGCAAAGGCTGTAACAACCCTGACTGTAAATGTTAATAGGAGATACATATGTTTGAACGTGTAAAGAATTTTTTTAAAGAGCGTGGCGAAGGAACTGCGTGGGATTTAGATTATGGTAAACTTATTATTATAGGTCTATGTATCTATATAGCTGTTAATATTTAGGAGAATATAATGGGTAAAGTAAAAAAACCTGCAGGTTATTATAAATATAAGTTAGGGCTTACAGAAAAAAGAGCAACTCCAAAACAAACTGCAAAAAATAGAAAGTATGTAAATAAAGATTTAACTGTTACAAGTAAACAGATTATGAATTTCTTAAATAAATATAATAAAGAAGCTGTGGCAGCAGGACGTAAAAATAAACCTATTAGCGACAATAAATTACAACATACTAAAGATTTTTTAAACATGGCAGAATTTCAAACTTTTCAAGTTAAACAAGCCTTAACTGTTATGAAAGATTTTCCATCAGCAATAAAAAATGCTTTTATAAAAAAATTTAGTAAATGAGCATTATAGCTAGTCTTATAGGTCCAGTATCAGGTATCCTAGACAAGGTAATACCTGACAAGGACATGAAAGCTAAGTTAGCTCACGAACTAGCGACTATGGCTGACACACATGCTCAACAAGCGTTGTTAGCTCAACTAGAAATAAACAAAGCTGAAGCTACAAGTGGAAGCTTATTTAAAGGTGGGTGGAGACCCTTTGTTGGTTGGACTTGTGGTATTGCTCTTCTATATCACTTTATACTATCCCCTTTAATTTTATTTGGAGTATCACTAGCAGGAATAAATATACCACCTATTCCTGAATTTGATATGGGAAGTTTAATGACAGTCTTAATGGGTATGTTAGGACTTGGTGGTCTAAGAACCTATGAAAAACAAAAAGGGATTACTAAATAAATATTGTCTTGTTTGCAAAAAACCTTTACTAGTATACACAGTTTATACAATACAACAAAAATTTATAAAAATGAATAGTGTTTGTATACCCTGTAAAGAAAAAGCAGATAGAGAACGATTACAGAATCAGAAAAGGATATAATATGGGATTTACTCTCTCACAACGAAGCTTAGATAGACTAGATGGTGTCCATGAAAATATGGTGCGTGTAGTTAAAAAAGCTATAGATGTGTCTAAAATAGACTTTGGTGTTATTTGTGGACTACGTACTGTAGAAGAACAAGAAGCACTGGTAGCTAAAGGAGCATCACAGACCATGAAGTCAAAGCACCTAGATGGACTAGCTGTAGACTTGATGGCATATATAGGTGGGAGGGCTTCATGGGAACTCAATGTCTATGATGACATTGCTGATGCTATGAAGGAAGCTGCAAAGCTTGAAAACGTAGGTATACGTTGGGGTGCAGCTTGGCATTTAAATGATATGAGAATTTGGGGTGGTACTATGGAAGAAGCCATGAATGCTTATATTGATGTAAGAAGAGGACAAGGTAGAAGACCATTTATTGATGGACCACACTTTGAATTAAGCTAATGTTTTTACCTGTAGTTACAATATGTTTACTTTCTGTAATGGATCAGTCTGTAGACTGTAAACACTTTAACCCTGACCAACAAGCTAATACAGTACAAGAATGTGTAGTAATGGTAGGACAATTTGTAAATCATATGAGACCTAGATTAGCTGTTCCACACACTATTCAATATAAATGTATTGACAAATCAGTAAGGATATAATATAATGAGTAGAAACTTAACAGAAAAACAACAAAAGTTTCTGGATGTTTTATTTGAAGAAGCAATGGGTAATCCTGTTAAAGCTAAAAAACTTGCAGGATATTCTGACACAGTAGCTACTGCTTCTATTACTTCTAGTCTACAAGAGGAAATTGCAGATATAACTAAAAAATTTATTTCTTCTACAGCTACTAAAGCTGCATATTCTATGTTTGAAGTAATGAGTAGTCCTACAGATTTAGGGAACAAAGAAAAAATGATGGCTGCAAAAGATATACTAGATCGTGGTGGTTTTGCTAAAACTGATAAAGTTGAAGTAACAACTGCTAGTCCTTTATTTATTTTACCACCTAAGAACAATGAAGATTAATAGACAATGGAAACTTCCTCCTCCAGAAGAAAGTGAAGATAGTTTAGAATGGTATCCAGTAGTTAGAGTTGGTAGAATAGTGCCTTTTGGCTATGAACAAGATCCAAATGATAAAGATGTTTTACTGCCTATTCAAGAAGAGTTAGAGTTATTAGAAAGAGGTAAAAGATTTATTAAACAGTATAGTTACAGAGATGTAGCAAATTGGTTAAGTACAGAATCTGGCAGATATATTTCTCATGTTGGATTAATGAAAAGAGTTAAACTTGAACAAAAACGTAAGACAGAAGCTTCAACTCAACGCTACCTTGCCAAAAGGTATAAAGAAGCCCTTGAAAAGGCAGAAAAGCTTGAAAGAGAAAGGTTTGGTGGAGTTAGAAGAGGAGACAGTAACTTATCCCCAAGCCAAGCCTGAAGAAATAGAAGTAGAAAAAGCACAAGAAATAATTTTTAAACCTAATCCAGGTCCACAAACAGAGTTTCTTTCTGCTAACGAACGAGAGGTTTTATACGGAGGGAGTGCAGGTGGTGGTAAAAGTTACGCAATGCTTGCAGATCCTGTTAGATATTTAAACAACTCTAATTTTAGAGGGCTATTAGTAAGGAGAACAACAGAAGAACTAAGAGAACTTATTTCAGTATCTAAACAACTTTACCCTCAGGCAATACCTAATATAAAGTTTATGGAAAGAGATAAGACTTGGGTAGCACCATCAGGAGCAACATTATGGTTATCATACTTAGATAGAGATGATGATGTTACACGATACCAAGGACAAGCTTTTAGTTGGATAGGATTTGACGAGTTAACTCAATGGCCTACACCATACCCTTTTGATTATATGAGGTCAAGATTACGTACTACAAAAGGAAGTGGGTTAGATTTATACCAAAGGGCTACTACTAATCCAGGTGGTCCAGGTCATAGTTGGGTTAAAAAAATGTTTGTAGATCCTGCTCCAAGTGGACAAGATTTTTGGGCTACAGATATTGAAACAGGAAAAACTCTTATATGGCCTCAAGGTCATAGCCGTTCAGGAGAACCATTATTTAAACGCAGATTTATACCTGCTACATTATTTGATAATCCTTACTTAGCAGATGATGGATTATATGAAGCAAACTTATTATCACTACCTGAGTATCAACGTAAACAATTACTAGAAGGAAATTGGGATGTCAACGAAGGAGCAGCTTTTCCAGAGTGGAACAGAAATATCCACGTTATTGAACCTTATTCTATCCCTAATAGTTGGGCTAAGTTTCGTGCTTGCGATTACGGTTATGGAAGCTACACTGGTGTTCTTTGGTTTGCAGTCAGTCCCTCAGAGCAACTCGTAGTATATAGGGAGCTATATGTGTCAAAAGTATTAGCAACAGATTTAGCTGATATGGTTTTAGAGGCAGAGTCAGAAGATGGAACAATTAGGTATGGGGTATTGGATAGTAGTCTTTGGCATAAACGTGGGGATATTGGCCCTTCTCTTGCAGAACAAATGATTATTAAAGGATGTAGATGGAGACCTTCAGATAGAAGTAGAGGTTCTCGTATAGCAGGTAAAAATGAAATACATAGAAGATTACAAGTAGATGAGTTTACAGAAGAACCAAGACTAGTATTTTTTAGTAGTTGTTTACAAACAATATCTCAACTACCTTCTATACCTTTAGATAAAAATAATTCTGAAGATGTAGATACACATGCTGAAGATCACTTATACGATGCTTTAAGATATGGAGTAATGACTAGACCACGTAGTAGTTTATTTGACTATGACCCTGCAACTCAACGTAGTGGTTTTCAAGCTGCTGATGCAACATTTGGATATTAAGGATATAATATGGAAGAAGATGAAATACTAACAGATTCTCAACAATCAGTTGCTATTGAAGATGTAGACGAAAATTCTAATGCAGACAGTGATGTAGGAGAAATAGTTTCTTTTGTAAAAGGTAAATACCGTAAAGCTGAAACAGCTAGGAGAGGTGATGAGGAAAGGTGGATACAAGGTTATCGTAACTACCGTGGTTTATATAGCCCAGAAGTTCAATTTACATCCACAGAAAAATCAAGAGTATTTGTTAAGACTACTAAAACAAAAGTACTTGCTGCATATGGACAACTTGTAGAAGTATTATTTGGTGGTAATAAATTTCCTTTAAGTATTAATCCTACAGTTTTACCTGATGGAGTAGAAGATACAGTTAGTCTTGAAACTAACCCTCAGATTAAAGAGGCTACAGGAGAGGCAGAAACAGGTGCTACAGACCCACAACAACTTTTACCAGGGGAGACCCTACCAGAATTTAACGAGCGTCTAGGGCCTCTTACAGACGATCTGAGTGCAGTTCAAGAAGATATAGAGTATAAATCTACAGGGAGTCCTACTTCTGTAAACTTTCACCCTGCAATGGTTGCAGCTAAAAAAATGGAAAAGAAAATACATGACCAACTAGAAGAGTCAAATGCTAAAAAACAATTACGTTCTGCTGCATTTGAAGCTGCATTATTTGGTACAGGTATTATGAAAGGACCATTTGCTGTAGATAAAGAGTATCCTAATTGGGATGATGAAGGTAATTACTCTCCATTATTTAAAACTGTGCCACAAACTTCTAATGTATCTATATGGAATTTTTATCCTGATCCAGATGCTAATAATATGGATGAAGCAGAGTATGTAGTAGAAAGACATAAAATGTCACGTTCTCAACTACGTGCTCTTAAACGTAGACCTTTCTTCCGTTCTAATGCTATTGACAAATCTCTTGCACAAGGAGAAATGTACAATAAAGAGTGGTGGGAACATGTAATGGAAGATAACGCTGATGATGGTGGGTACAGTGAAAGGTTTGAAATATTAGAATTTTGGGGTTATGTTGATAAAGATGTACTAGAAAATAATGATATAGATATACCTGATGAGTTAAAAGATTTAGAACAAGTTAGTGTTAATGTTTGGATATGTAATAATAATGTACTCCGTTTAGTTATGAATCCATTTACTCCTGCCTACTTACCTTACTATGCTACTCCATATGAAATGAATCCATATAGTATATTTGGTGTAGGTATTGCAGAAAATATGGATGATACCCAAACACTTATGAATGGGTTTATGCGTATGGCAGTAGATAATGCAGCATTATCAGGTAATTTATTAATAGAAGTAGATGAAACTAACCTAGTTCCAGGGCAAGACCTTAGTGTATATCCAGGGAAGGTATTTAGGAGACAGGGAGGAGCACCTGGACAGGGTATCTTTGGAACTAAGTTTCCAAATGTATCTAATGAAAATATGCAGATGTTTGATAAAGCTAGACAGTTATCAGATGAAAGTACAGGTCTACCTTCATTTGCACATGGACAAACAGGTGTATCAGGTGTAGGACGTACAGCTTCTGGTATTTCTATGCTTATGAATGCAGCTAATGGTTCTATCCGTAGTGTTATTAAAAATGTAGATGACTATTTACTAGGGCCACTAGGTAAAGCTTTCTTTAGTTTTAACATGCAGTTTGATTTTGATCCTGAAATAAAAGGTGACTTAGAAGTTAAGGCACAGGGTACAGAAAGTTTAATGGCTAATGAAGTACGTAGTCAAAGACTTATGCAGTTTATGCAAACTGTATCTAATCCTGCACTAGCTCCCTTTGCAAGAATGGATTACATAGTAAGAGAAATTGCTAAGAGTATGGACCTAGACCCTGATAAAGTAGCTAACTCTATGGGTCAAGCTGCAATACAGGCTGAAATACTTAAGAAATTTCAAGAACAAAATCCACCTCCACCTCCTCCACCACAACAACAAGGACAACCACCTCAACAAGGTCAAGCTCCTGTAGGTGGACAAGTACAAGATACACAAGGTTCTGGTGGTGGAAACATAGGAACAGGTTCAGTACCTACTCCTAATGAACCTGGATTTTCTGGTGGTGCTATTCAATGAATTTAAAAGAGTTAGTTAATAATAAAAGACTTTGGGATAATTTTGTAGAATATATAGATCATAATATTGCAATACATCATAGTGCAATGGAACAAGCTGAGGATGTACATACACTTTATAAAGCTCAAGGTTCAATTTCTGCACTCCGTAGACTTAAATATCTTAGAGAAGAAATGAATAAAGATGGATGAAAAAGTTGGTGAAAAAACAGGTTATAAGACACAGGTAGGCCGTGATGTATATAAGACACCAGAAGGTGAAATGGTATCTGAAAAATCTACAACTTTTAAATATAAAGGTCAGTGGATAAATATTCCTACAATACATAATGGTTATAGGTATGACCCAAATATACCTGAAGAAAAAGAAATACTAGAACTCCTGTTATACGCTGATATAATTAAACCTACTAGTGTACACAAAAATAGAAAAGAAGCAGAAAAAGCTGCAGCAGATAGAAGTGATAAATTAAAATTTTCAAAGGGTGGTACAGCAATGAAAAAACAAATGGAAATGTTTGAAGAGGGTGGCCTTAAAGATGATGGTACAACCAAAGACCCTGTAAGTGGTAATGATGTACCTTCTGGTTCTATGGCAAAAGAAGTTAGAGATGATATACCTGCACAATTAAGTGAAGGTGAATATGTTGTACCTGCAGATGTAGTTAGGTTTTATGGAGTAAAGTTTTTTGAAGACTTACGTATGGAAGCTAAAATAGGTTTAGCTAATATGGAAAAGAATGGACGTATAGGTGGTGAACCTGTATCTGTAGCTGTTATTTCAATAGAAGAAAAAGAAAAAGAAAAAAAGAAAGCAGCTCAAGGTGGTTTAATGGGTTATGCTCCAGGTGGAAATGTTACTAGCACAGGGCAACAATTAAATCAAAGTACTTTTAACCCTACAAACTTTTCTGTTGTAGGAGGATCACTTAAAGGTGGTGTGTATCAACCCCAAGCTAATGTATTTACAATAAAAATGTATGGACATCCAGATGGAAGAACAATGGGTGTTCCTCATGAAGGTGATAAAGTACAAAAAGGTTTTATAATACCAGATGGGTTTGTTCCACAAGATCAATTAGCAAAACAAAAAATGACTAAAAAAAGAGATGATCCACCTAAGCCACCAGAAGAAATGATAGAAATAAAAGGGCATGGAGATAAAGAAGGAGAAGTTTTTAAAGTTAGTGCTAAAAACTATAAGCCACTTGCACTTTCTGCAAAAAGACTTGGAATGTCTGTTGGAGAGTACTATAACCTTTCCTTTAGTCAGAGACTTAGATTAATACCACAAGAACTTAAAGGTGCATTTCCAGGTGGTGAAGATGTAGATCCTGCTATAGTTCAAAAAATAGTAGATGATAAAGATGATTCTGAGTCTTTAAACATTATTGAGGGAATACTTGGTGTAGGAGTATTTACTAGTATTTTAAAAATTATAGGTTCAGTATTTAAAGGTATAGGTAGCTTGTTTGATCCTGCTGTAAAACCAGAAGTTAAAAAAGTATTAACTGATGAAGATGTAGAAGAAAGTGGTGGTATGGAATCAGGAAAAGAATATAGTTCTGCTGTTTCAAGTTCTTCACCACCACCTAGTAGACCTGACATATTTGACACAGCAGGTAAAAGTAGTACAACAAGTGTAGATGCTAGTCCTGGAATTAGTGGACCCCCTGGACGTAACTATTCTAGTCCTAAAACAGCAGAAGAAAATGAATTTTCAAAAATGCCAGGTGTACCAGATGAATTAAATCAAGGAGGACTATTAACAAAACGTAAACCTAAAACAGTTAAACCTAGAGGAAAAGGTTTAGCATCTAAATGATAATTGGCCACTCAACAATAGTTGACCCCAAGCAAAGGAAAATATATGCCAGAACTAGCAGAAGTAGAAACACCTAAGAATGCAGGATACATGTCACGTACAAGGTCTAGTGTTAAAGAAAAAATTAAAAGAGAAGAACAAGAGCTTAAAGAACTCATTGCTAAAGAGCAAGGAGAGAAGGTTAAAGAAGGAACAGAAGAGTCTCAAGAAGTCTCTGCAGGAGAAACAGGAGAAGAAACTGCAGTATCAGATGAGGGTCTTAGCAAAGAGGAAGAATCTTTTAAAAAGAGACATGGCGATTTACGAAGACATCTTACTGCAAAAGAAAAAGAATATACTGCTAGGATTAAAGAACTTGAGGAACAAGTAGGTCAAACTAAAAAACTTGTTCCACCTAAGTCTGATGAAGATATAGCTGCATGGGCTAAAGAGTATCCTGATGTAGCAGGTATAGTTGAAACTATAGCTGAAAAGAAAGCTCAACAACTCTTTGATAAAGCTAATATTCAAATAGAAGAATTAAATAAAGCTAAGTCAGAAGCAACAAGGAGTCGTGCAGAAAATGACATTCGGGAATCGCATAAAGATTTTGATAAACTACGTGACTCAGATGAATTTCATAATTGGGTTGATATACAACCTAAATGGGTTCAGAACGCTTTATATGAAAATACAGATGATGCTGCATCAGTTGTTCGTGTCTTGGATTTATATAAAATTGATAAAGGGCTTACTGCAAGTGATAAAAAAAATCAAGCAAAAGCTGCTGCGTCACTCGTAGATAAAGGTTCAAAGACAAATGTAGATGCTGCAGAGTTAGCAGATACAGTAAAAGAATCTGAAATAGCTAAAATGACTGATAAACAGTATGAAGCTAATCAAGAAAAAATTAATAACGCAATACGTTCTGGTAAGATGATTTACGATTTATCAGGAAATAGAAGATAAAGTGTTGACAAATAACATTTTATGAGTATAACTAGTAACTAAGACAAAAAGCCCCTTATTTGGACTACCTTTGTGTCTTAGTTTTTATCGAAGTCTAAACAGTAACGAAGACCACCTATAAAGTATAGACCCATTAATTGCAAGGTTAGCTGCCAAGTAATTTTATGCACTCTAAACAATATAGCCTCTGACTACGATGTTTAGCTTTTAAATAAGCCAATATCATAGGAGGATTTTATTATGGCTTTTCAAACCACAGCAGGTTACGGCAATTTACCTAACGGTAATTTTTCGCCAGTAATCTACTCCAAACAGGTACAGCTTGCATTCCGTAAGTCAACTGTTGTTGGAGATATAACTAACTCTGATTATTTCGGTGAAATATCAGGGCAAGGAGATACGGTTCGTATTATTAAAGAACCAGAAATCTCTGTAAAAGAGTATGCTAGAGGTACTCAAGTAACTGCTCAAGACCTTGATGATGAGGATTTTCAACTCGTTGTTGATAAGGCTAACTACTATGCCTTTAAGATGGACGATATTGAAGAAGCTCATTCTCATGTAAACTTTATGGACCTTGCAACAAGCAGAGCTGCATATCGTTTAGCTGACCAGTATGACCAAGAAGTTCTAGGTTATTTGGCAGGTTACAAGCAGTCTTCTTTAAGTACTGCAGCAGGTGCTGTTAATGACCAAGTTAATGGTAGTAAGGCAGTATCAACAGCAGGTTCAGATGAACTTCTTACTTCAATGAAACTACGTAAAGATTCATTTGCAAGTATTGATACTTCATCTGCAGGAGACCACTCTATTCCTGTAATTAACATAACTAATGGAGCAACTGCAGTTTTAAGTAACTCAGTAACACCAATGGTTATTGTTAATCGTATGGCTAGATTACTTAATCAACAGCAAGTAGATACACAAGACAGGTGGCTAGTAGTAGACCCTGTATTTATGGAACTACTTGGCTCTGAAAACTCTAAGCTAATGAATGCTGATTATGGTGGTGCAGGACAGTTACAAAATGGTCTTGCTCTTAATAATCTTGCAGGATTTAGACTTTATATTTCAAGTAACTTACCATCAGTAGGAACAGGTCCAGGTACATCAGGTCATGCCAACCAAAACTCTAATTATGGTGTGCTTGTTGCAGGACATGGCTCTGCTGTTGCAACGGCTGAACAACTCAGCAAAACCGAAACATATCGTGACCCTGACTCATTTGCAGACATTGTTCGTGGTATGCATTTATACGGCAGAAAGATACTTCGTCCTGAAGCTATCGTAACTGCTAAATACAACGCAGGTTAAGGGAGGATATAAACATGGCTACTTTTGATTTAACAGCTAAATCCACCACTGGCGTTGGTGCTAACTCTATTGCAACCTTACCTGCACATGCAGGTACGCACATGGTTAGAACAATCCAAGAGTATCTAGATATTGATGCTCTTATAGCAGCAGGTAATACTATTGCTAATGGAGATGTTTTTCAAATGCTTGAGATTCCTGCAGGAACATTAGTTCTTAATGCAGGTGCTGAAGTAATGTTAGCATTTACTGGAAGTTGTACTTTGGACATGGACTTTGGAGGTGGTGATGACATCATTGATGGTGCTGATATTACCTCTGCAGGATATTGTGCTGCAGGTTCTAACGGTCAGACCAACACAGTTGTAGGTAGTGCTGCTTCAACGTACACTCAATTTATTGGCACTGCTGATACTATTGATTGTACTATTGCAGGTGCTGCTGCAGCCACAGGACGATTGCGAGTCTATGCTACAGTCATAGATTGCAACGATCATGGTGCTGTAGATAAAGCTACAGAAGTTGATAGAGACTTACTAGCTTAAACTAAACTTTTAGGGGGGCAGGGAAACTTGCCCTCTTATTACAACCAAAGGATAGCAGATGGCAACAACATATATAACGCTTGTAAATGATCTTTTACGCAGACTAAATGAAGTAACTCTTGCTGTTTCAGGAGATGGTTTTGATACAGCAAAAAATATACAAGCTATAGCTAAAGATGC
>Ga0114932_10004094_pt1 | contig 13875 bp, 26 predicted proteins | sample 2SBtaG_2_FD_87286 | JGI IMG/M metagenome (GOLD analysis project Ga0114932, IMG submission 87286) | Deep subsurface microbial communities from Kolumbo volcano to uncover new lineages of life (NeLLi) - 2SBTROV12_ACTIVE470 metaG | ecosystem: Environmental > Aquatic > Marine > Volcanic ...
ATAAGATACCAGGGAATATTTGACATAGAAACATCAGACTTTAAACCAGAGGAAAATTTCATGATATGCTATGATATGATTATACGAGATATAGTAACAGGTAAGACAGAACATGTGATGGATTCAATAACTAAAAAAGACATAAAGAAAGCAGTAGATAAACAGACATTTCACTTTGATACTAGACTATTACAAACACTTTCACATAATCTATTTCAATGTCATCAGATTGTTGGTCATTATTCGACAAAGTTTGATTACCCATACTTTACTACTAGGTGTCTCTTGACTGAACAAGAAGAATTAATTCCAGAATATGGCTATCTATACCATCAAGATACCTGGAGAATGATGAAACGTTCAATGAAAGCACCTAGAAATACACTGAAAAACTTCATTAGATTAACAGGTGGAGTAGATGAGAAAACATTCGTTGATTTAAGATATTGGTATATTACACATTTTAAAGACCACAAGGAGTGGAAAAAAAGTATGGATTATATCATTGATCACTGTACAAAGGATGTACGCATGACCTACCTAGGACTGTTGAAAGTAGAACTCTTTAACCCTGTAAGTCGTGTAAAAGTATGAGCATAGAGCTAGAACTGAATATAGACGACTATCGAAATATCGTAAATTGGTATGAGTTAGCCTTTGGAAAGAACAAGAAACAAAATGAGAGTGATATGAAAACTTTCAAAAAGGTGTCAGTTATGGCCATAGCAAAAATGGAGGAGATAAAAGATGAAGATAGACTTCAAGATTGAGAAAGGCGAGAACAAGGGAATTTACCATAGTGAGACTGAACGCATACTCATATATCCACCACAACATGAGAACATAGAAGATATGTTAGATACTATAACACATGAGACTATTCATCATGCTATAGATAAAGCAGAGGAAATAATAGATGAGGACCAAGAGGAAAAGGTCATATTTTGTGTACAATGGGCTAAAGAATCGTTAATCTAAACTTATATATATACCATATTACATACTTAATCTATGAATCCAAAGATATTAAACTGCCAAATATACGAAATAAGACAAGCTCAAAGAGAAAAGAGTACAGCAAATTATACACCAATGGGAGTAAGAAATTGAGTAGAGTTTGTAATTGTGGTCATAGTGTTATAGACCATACATTCGGTACTATGATGGTAATAAGACCTGATTGTAGTAAATGTAATTGTAAGAAATTTAATGAAGAATTACAAGGCTTAACTCATAAAGGCATTAAAAGAACGGAGTTGTTATTAGACTAATGGCTGAAAAATCTACATTCCATGAGACTAAGGAAATAACTACCAGATTACACGAACCATACAAAGTGAAAATAGTACCATATAAGACACAGAAAGAATCTGGACATTCTATTGAAATACAATTAAATCTATCATGGGAGCAAATAGATGGATTAGCAGAGAAAGATTCTGATATTATTAACATGATTGAGAATTGTAAGAAACTTATTGAAGGACCATTAGAGTCTAAATATCTCAGTGTAATAAATGATGAAAATATTTAGTAATTATCTTCTTTAGCACCACAGGATAAACATTTGTATCTTGCAACTTGTATCTGAATCATAACATTTTTGCAAAGTTCACAAATTTTTTCATCATGTAGTGTAATTATTGCAGACATTCTACACTATTTATATAAACTGTAACATAATATAAGCATTAAGAATATAGTTTATATACTAAGTATATATAAGTTGTTATGTGTCTAACTTAATTAACTTTGATGAATACGTTAATGCACAGAAAAAAATTATAAACGAATTAGCAAGTCTAGAAACCAAATCATTTGAAACAAAAAAATCATACATACTTAGACTGAAAGAAGTTACTAGGCCATTAATTGAGAACGGATATTATGATGGTGTAAAATTAAATGATCTCGCTTCTTTTATTCAAACTGAACTACTATCTAAACAAGGAATAGAATATCCAACAAACGGTAACGCATACTATAGTCTATTCAACAATGACGAAAAAAGAGAATATAGTTCGACCAAAAGTCGAAATAAAATTAGTTCTCTACCAATAGAAAAACAGACAGGAGACAAAACTGTAGATAGATTAAAACAATATGCTAGAGCAGAAGTTAAACAACCAGAACAATATGAATATTCAGACTATCTTAATAAAATTATAGAAGTGGCAAATCAAACAACTAAACAAGCAGAATCATTATTATCAAAACTAGGTAGATCATATTTTTTCATTGAAAAATTTAACGAGACATTCCCAGATAAATCAAAATTAAAAATAGAGATAGAATCAACGAATGGTAAAAAACAAAAGGAATTACAAGCACTACACAAATATTATCTAGATTGTAGTGCAACAATAAAACTAATAGAATCAGAGATTGGTATCACTAATGACAAAATTGATGAACTTAATGAGACTCTAAGCACACAGAAATTTGCCTCAAAACAATTAGATGAAAGAAATAAAATAACATTCCTGGAGAAATGGAACTCAATAGCAGCCAATATCACATTAGGAATATCTGCTATAGCAAAGAAATTATCAGTGAATAAGAAACATCTAACTAATAATGTAAGGCCAACAAGTAACCCAGTAACCGGAAATAAGAATATGCATCATGAATATATTGACTGGTTCAAACATATACAGATAAGAACACCTAACGGAGAAACGTTCACATTTGATGCTAAAGATTACTTTGATAAGCAGATTGAAAGAGGTAAATTAAACGTTAAATTCGAACCATTGATACTATCTAACGCTAGAATAGAATTATAGACTTTTATATGACTGTTTTCTGTAATCTAACATGACAGACGGAAATCTAAGATACTATGCATTAGGAGCTTATACAGCACTAATAGCACTATTCGTAGGATTAGACAAAATCCCACTGGATGAAAATACTGCAATAGCCTTCCTTGCACCTATAGGAATACTAATTGGAGCAGACTATCTAAAACACAGAAACGACATTTAACATTAAAGAATATTTTCTTAAGTGTTAACCCCTTATTTTTTATATGAGAGTAGGAAGAAGATTCTCGAAAAAACAAAGTAGAGTAAATTGTGAGTTAGGAGTATTCGGTCATGGTGGATTAATTAGAGGCTGCATTTTAGATGAAAAAAAAGCAGAACCAATGATTGATGAATGGCCACATTCTTGGAAGCCAGGAGTAATAACATATAGATTAAACTCTTACACGAACGATTGGAAAAGCATACACGACCAGAATAGAGCTGTAACAGTAGCATTTAGAGCATGGCAATTAAGAATAAAAGATTTAAGATTTAAACGAGTTTATAATACGATTGATGATGTTGATATGAATATTACATTTGAAGATTTAGAACACTTTGATGGTAGAAAAGGCGTACTAGCACATGCCTATTTCCCAGGGCAAGGAGAAATATCTGGAGACATTCATATCAATGATGAATGGAATTGGGTACCACATTCTAATTGGCAGGACCTAGCAAGACCACCACTTTTGACAGTTTTGATGCATGAGATAGGACACTCATTAGGTTTAAGACATGACAATAGATCAAATAATTGTATAATGTACCCATCAATGAATCTAGGAAAAACAAAGAATATACTACATGAATATGATATAGAGAGAATACAGAGTAGATATGGCAAAAGAAATTTAAGTCAGAGAGTATTAGACTATTTTATGAGAAGAAGAATAAGAGGTGGAGATTTTGATTAAATGCCCACAGTGTAAAGGAGAAAGAATGTTCATGAATGTAGTATGTTTTGTATGTGAAGGGAAAGGAATGGTTGATCCTAATGCCGTCTGAAACAACTTCTGTAATTAAACAAATAGCAAAGGCTGAATGTTGGCACTGTAAGAAGCCAAGAGGAGAACATAGCAGAAAGAATCTAATGAGATGTTTATACGCTACTGAATATAATTTATATCATGCTGTTAAAAAAATACAAGAAATGAATGAGAAGATAAAGAAAGATGGATGAAATAACAGTAAGAATTCAAAGGATGTTTCCTAATTGTCAGAAATATAATAAATGTTGTTCGGAAGTGGGATATGAAAAAATGATGATGAAGGCAAATATTAAAGAAATAAATAAGAATATTAAAAAAATGTTAGAGGAGATAAAGGAAGATGAGTGATATTGATGCATGTCCAAAGTGTAAAAAACGAGCAGGTTTTATATGGACATGGGGAAAAAACGATGGTCATAGTACAGGATATAGCACATGTAAAGGATGTAAGGCAAAGATATGAAAATTAATCCATTCATAATACTAATAATAGGTGGTATTTTATTATTCACACTTCCATTCATAATGAATCACACCCCAACAACAGATATATGCAATCCAAACATGGGAATGACTAGAATATGTCCGTAAAAAAAGATCTACAGTGGTTCAAAGACTGGGAAAAAAAGAAAGGATATGATAAACTATACACAAGCAGAGACTTTGAAATGAAACAGATGTTCGGAGACATAAAATCATACTGTATGAGTATAGGACCAATGTCAAATATCAGTGATGAATTGTTAAGAAAATTAGACAAATAGGTCAAAATTAACTAATACGATACTATATATAGAGCATATACCATACTCTATACATGAAAACAAACACAAAATGCGACTGGTGTATGATAGACTCAGATACAGGAAAAATCAATAATGCAAAACATATAGTACAGGATGGTACAGGAAGTAAAACTAATGTATGTTCTCAATGTTTCTATATTCACTACTGTACAGCATTTGGTTACACGTTTGATGGTGGTAATGAAATGTATGACACAGATCGTACAACGACAGGTATGAATCCAGATTGTTTTGTTGTAAAGTTTGACAGAGCCGACTTTAACAGAGTTTATGGAATATCATACATATACTAACTTTTACTTCTTACTTTTTATTAGTCGTGTTTACTCACATAATATGATACTTATGAAGTCTGCATGGTGGGATATGGATAAGAGAGGCAGAAGATGGGAATCTATATTCAAGCGTATGGAAAAACAATTCTGGGAAGAAACAAGAAAAGGCAATCATGACAAAGCAGAGGGATATTTCAGAAGAATGTCTATCATAGAGAAACTAATACAACCATACGTTCAAGAAGTTACCGGCTTAAGAAAGATAATTTCACTACACAATAAGAAATATCCAGAGCTGAGTCAAACTTGACTGTATTCACATATAACATAGAACAAGCAAGACGTATAGTACAAGATAATACAGAGCCATTAGACATAGATTTTCAGCAATATGTAGGATTATCATTTGAAGATTTTTGGAATCTACTACCAAAGAAATTAGAGTATACAGATTATGAATCTGAATTGGCCACTATACTAGAGACAAACAAAAAGCTGTGGGTTAAAAAAGCAACTGGTCTTGGAATTACAGAATTTATGGTTAGATGGTTAGCCTGGAATTGTGTTAAAGATAATATATGGAAGAATGGCCAAGTAGATGTATCAGTCGTTATAATTACAGGTGCAAATCAAGCATTAACAAATAAGGTAATAGGAAGAATAAAAGGTCTATTCGTAGGTAAAGAGTTTAAGACAAAAGAATCTCTAGTCGTATTAAATGGTTGTAAGATAGAGGCATTTCCGACCAACCACCTAGAACCCGCAAGAGGCTTAAATCCTAAACTAGTATTCTTAGATGAAGGAGACTTTTTTCCATTAAGGTATCAAGATGAAGCACGTACAGTAGCAGAGAGATATAGAGGTAAAGGAGATGCATATATCACTATGGTTAGTACACCTAACATGCCAGGTGGATTATTTGAAAGAATGGAAGAGGAAGAGAATAATGGCTACATAATGAAAGAATATGATTATACGCATGGATTAAACAAAGTATATGATCCTGCAATAATAGAGATAGAAAAGAAACAGAATCCATCATTTGAAAGAGAGTATAACCTAAAGTATGGTTATGGTATAGGAGATATATTCGAAGGTATTGACTCAGTTATAGAAGAATATGATTTAGATATAATTGGTGGTCGTTCAGGTTGTTATGGAGATCCAGCATTTGGTTCATCAAACTTTGGTGTATTAGGTGCAGAGATAAGAGATGATGCATTATACGTGATAGAGGCTAATGAATTTCCAAGACCATCACCATCAGCCATGCTAGATGTTATGTTTGATATGGCCAATCGTTTCAATCAAAACTGTAAGATAGATTCAGCACACCCAGGATTCATAAGGGACCTAGAGGAGAGAGGCATACCAGCACTACCTATTAATTTTGGTCTGCAAATAAGAGATCATGAATCTGCTAACATACAATCACTTCGTTCAAAAATGACAATAAACTCAGCACAGATGGTAAAGAATGGTAAAGTAAAGATACACCCAGCACACACTAAATTAATATCACAGATGAGAGCAGCCAAATTTGATAAGCGTGGTGGTATAGATAAAGAGGAATTAAACGCAGATGTATTAGATTGTTTCATTATGGCCTGTTGGGATTTAAAAGAATACGATTATTCACATACAGATATAATGAACGGAAAAATAGAAACAGATGTTAAAAAGGGCAAAAAGAGTGTATTCTTGGAGACTGAAAACTTTGAATGAAGATGAGATGAAAAGATTTGTATTTAGTCTAAAAGAGAGTTTGAAAGATAAGAAGATATGTTCTCATTGTTTCTTAGAATCTCACATAAGAGCATATCTAGAAGTCATGGCAGATGAACCAGATCAATATGTTAAAATGAGTACAATATATAATAATTTAAAGATGATGTTAGATGATAACGGATAAAGAGAGAGCTGAATGGGATTGGCTTAATGATGAATCACAAGCAGAAGGAGATGGAAGCGATTGAGAAAGTGTAAGAAATGTGGTATTGATAGGTCCTTTGCATTATACTTTGACACAAGGTTTAATATGTGTATGAAGTGTTATTATCCAGGTGTAAAATTGTTCGACCATATAGAGACAAAATATGATATACCAAAACTAACTAGAAAGAATGAAAATCACAAGCGTGTATATTATGACCCAGATAATAATCGTTATGAATCTGTTACTAATGTGGTTGGCCATGAAGATAATGACTCTTTAACACAGTGGCGTGAATCAGTCGGTTATGATGTAGCAGATTACATATCCAGGAGAGCTATGAATCTAGGCACAAAGATGCATGACATGATAGAACGTTATCTATACAACAAAATTAACATAGAGACTAATCTATTTGCCAATGCTCACTTTAACAATATCAAAACACTATTGAATAATATTAATAATATCTCAGGGTTAGAGATTCGAGTATGTTCAAAGAAATTAGGGTTAGCTGGAACTGCTGATTGTATAGCAGAATATGATGGCATACCAAGCATAATTGACTTTAAGACTTCATCAAAGAAAAAGAAGGAAGAATGGATTTTAAAGTATTTCTTGCAGACTACAGCGTATAGTATAATGTGGGAAGAACTAACAGGCCAAAAGATAGAGCAAATTGTAGTATTGATAACAGCAGAAGATGGATCACTAGAGGCACACATTAAGAATAGAGAGGATTATAGAACTGAACTAAATGATACTATTGAAAGATTTAATAACAAACAAAACTTGATGATGAATAATGAGATTTAAGAACATATTGTTAGATTGTATGAGATGTAAGAAAGAGATACCACAGATAGATAGAGGACCATCTAGAAAATATTGCAAAGAATGTTCAGTCATATCAATAAGAGAGAAAAGAAAGAATCACATGAGAGTCTCAAAAGGCATAGCAGAGAAGCCATGCTGGATATGCACACAATTAACATTTAGACATAAATTTTGTTCAGATGAATGTAGCGTAAAATATCGTAGCCTCATGTATGCAATAAAAGCCAAGAAGAAATACACAAGACTATTAGCCGAAACAGTGGCCAAGATAGAGTATTTGACAAAGCATGAGTAAATATAGATGTGCCTGGTGTATGAGAGAAGGATTCAAAACAAAGTCAAAATTAGTTGACCATATAGAGAAGAATCACATTTCACAAGGTTAATATTAGGCATTAACATATACAATATTGTGTAAGCAACACGTCTTACAAGTAAGAAAGTCTTGTAAGAGTAGGGTTGTGAAAAAGACTCAATGCCACACTGGTGAAGCTGACCCACAGGAATATCATGTGTAGTAGGTTGGACTTGTAAATGTAACACTGTTTAGGGTTGATCTCCTAAATGTCGAGAGACTTCGGAAGAATGTGTGCCAAGTTGGACAGAAGGCTAGAGTAGAGTTAAACCAAACGACAGAAATCCTCTGTTCGCAAAGTCATAATACGCTGAAAAAGGTAAACCACAGCGGGTTGTAATATACCGACGGATTCAACTTCATACATGAAGAATGTGAGTTTGGTTTCTTGGATGATTCCAGAAATGGACACCGAATTAGGATTGAAAGCATACGAGAGTATGACCCTCTTATCCAGAGCGAGTAACCTAATTCACAATAATTTTTATTATTACTTCTCTATTATAATTCATGAATGAATAGAATAATGTTAGTTAATCTAGACTATGAGAAAATACTAGAAGGGTTCTCAACATCAGTAAACACTCTGATAGATGATATTATCAAAGAGGTAAATAGAATAGAAAAGCATGACCCAGATCCACAAAGAACAACAGCTCACATGGTAGATAGAAAGATTAGAGAGTGGTTCAATAAATCTGGTGGATTAGGTTATTAATTCTCTTAATAATAAAATTTGAAACATAAATATATGTTTGCTAGTAAAGGTAAGGATACCGTTAAAAAATCAGAAGATTATTCTATTATCAGAAATAAACTAGGACTTACTTCTCAAGCACCAAAAGAAAAGATAGCATTTGAATTAAACAGACTTAAAGATACACGTATATGGAAAGTGTACGGTATATCTGAGAAAGACTTTAAACAATTCGGTGTAAAATTATAATTGGCCTACGGCATATACTTAGCATTAGATCAAGATAGATGGTACCGTGGAGACTTTTCATCAGAGAATAAACTAACAGGTACAATTTATACAGATAAGAATCGTTCACAAAAGAAAACATTAACAGGTTACACAATTAAAGTAAGAATGTTCAAGCCAAGAACAATAGGAGACAGATTTAATAAAACTGCAAGTATAGTATCAGCATCAGGTGGAACCTGGTCATACGCACTACAAGAAGGAGAAGCACCAATATTTGGATTATATGAAGTTAAAGTTGAACTCATCAAAACAGGGGTTAGAGAGTCAACATTAAATCATGTTGAATTATTAATATTAGAGGGACCAACAGGATAATGGCTAAATCGAAAAAAACTCCTGCACAGATAGAGGAGAGTAACATATCTAACAAACATCCAGAGGCCAGAATTATTAAAAGAGACTGGGTAAGAGAAAGACCAGAACATACAACATTTGAAAGATTATTAGATTATCATGATAGAACACCACAGATAAGAATAGCAGTAGCATCATATTCTGAAATGATAACAGGTACAGATATGAATGTAACATGCAAGAGTGAAGAGGCACAGCAACAAATACAAGATTGGATAAGACGTACAAACTTTTATGATAAATTTGAAAATCTAGTAACTACCATATTGATAACAGGTAACGGTATATTAGAGAAACTAGATGAAGGAGACATTCAAGATGTTTTAGAGGTAGATATGAGTACCGTACTATCAAAGAAAAGAGATGAATTTGGAGACCTAGAATATTATGAGACACGAACACAATCAGGTGGATTAATGCAGTTAGGTAAAGGTTCACTAGGTAAGTTTATTGAATTTAATTTAACATCATATTCAAGACAGCCATGGGGTAAATCACTATTCTATTCTCTAGCAGTACCAAGAACATTAGGCAACCGTACTATGCCACCATTAGTAGAGGCCATGTGGGGTTTAGAAGATGCGATGGTATCTATAGTATTGAATAATGCATATCCAATTACAACAATTACATATAATGGTGCTAATGATGATTATCTAAGAAAGGAAGCAAGAAGATGGTCCGAGTATAAACCAGGAGATAAACGAGTACAGAAGGTTAAACCAGAAATAGAGTTCTTTGAAACATCAGGTGCAAGTAAATATACAGACTTTATAACACATATACAAAAAACATTTGAGTTAGGTACACAATTCCCACACGATATTATGACAGGCGATTTTACTAGCAGAGCATCATCAGATACAACAGAGACTATAGTACAGAAACGAGTAAGAGGTTATCAGAGATATTTAGCTAACAAACTAAAACACGAATTATTTGATCCAATACTAATCTTTTTAGGATTTGACCCAGATAATGAGGATTGTCAAATACAATTTACAACACAGAATGTAATGGAGTTACAAGTGGAGCAAGTAATAGATATGAAGGAGAAGGGCAACATAACATTAAATGAATTTAGAGAATGGGTTAGAAAGAATGTAGGAATAGAACTAACAGACGATAAAGAAATTTCAGCCAAAGAAGATATGGAGTTGCAAGTAGCAAACTCTATCAAGAAGATTAAAGCAGATAACGTACAATTAGATAATAAGCCCATAGATAAAAAAGAATTAGAATCAGTAAAGCCTAAGAAATTAAGAAAGTGTAAGATGTGTAAAGAACATCAACACGCACTATGTACTAAGAGAGGCTGTCAGTGTCAATGACAGAATTTGACGATATGACTAAAAGAATATTAGATAAACTAGATATAACAGATGTAAAAATAGATGATCTTTGCGGTAGAATGATGAAGATGGAAATAGAATTAAAATCACACTTTGATGATATAGAAAAGAAACAAGCTGGCAAAGATAGAAAGTTTTACATTATAATTGGTGCTATGGCCACAGCATTTACTTCGTTTGAATTATTACAAGGATTTATATGAAATTAGAGCCTGTAGCAGAAATAACAAATCAATCATTTACTCAGAATGAAGAATTTTTCAGCGAGGATTTAAGAATACATAATAGAGCAAAAATGATTTTTCTTAATATGTCAACAACCAGTTCAAAGGCAATACAATTAACATTTGATAGTGGTTCAAACTGGGTAGATTTAGCAGACGCAAAAAAATTTTATTTTAACGAATTGTTTCAATTCCCAATGGACCCATCAGAAAGATTGAATTTTAGAGCAACATCGACCGGTGGTGCAACTATTCAACATCTTCATATCTATGCTGAATATTCTGGCATAAGATAATGAAAGTATTGTTAGTATGCATAGTATCGTTAGTATGTATCAGTAGTATACCGTTAATACACGCAGAGGATAGATTTAACACTATGAGAGTGATACATAAAGATAATCCTACAGTATGCATAATGGAACCAGAGCCAGAACTACAAGTTAGATACTATTCACATCTTTTACAAATAGCATTTGATAGTGTTATGGAATGGCAAACAGACATGTATAATTTCACATATGGAGATTGGTATATGCCTATGAGACTATATGATTATGAGGACCATTTTGATAAAAATGTTAGAGACTTTCCAGAGTGTGATATATTCATAGAGTATGCTGATATTAATCCTGGAGATGTTGTTAATTCTAGTGCATTAGCATACACATCATTTGATTTTAGTAGTTCAGTACATCAATACTCGTATGTTAAAATATATGTACAAGCAGAGAAGATTAGTAGTAACATAGCATTTTGCTTAGGTTGTAACGAAGGATTAGCTAAAGCAGATATAACATCAAAAAAGTCACATGAATATTTAGACCAAGAAACAATAAGAAAAATTATGTTACATGAGATAGGTCATGCATTAGGGTTAGGCCATTATATAGAAGATAAAGATAAGAGTAATAATGAATCTAGCATAATGTACCCATACATAAAAGCATTTGGCGATAATTCTGGTGCAAAGATAGAACTTGCTGATAAGATAATGATGAGAGAGATGTATCATAAAGATGGATTCGGTGGCCATGCAGGATTCACACCGAAATACTTTGAGATTAATAGTCTTTTAAAAGACTTTTACGCATAAACGACAATGACAAAAATACTAGTATGCTCATGGTGTGAAGGAGAGAGATTCTTACCAATATCATCAAAGCTAGTAAGGTGTCAAACATGCGATAATATAAAATCAATAGACATAAACAAAGATATTACTGGTGTATTACCATTAGAAGATTAGACTAAATGGTCAATTATTTCAAATACAAGACTATATATATGGCATATTACATAATCAATACATGAAACAAACACACAGATACAGCACTTATGATGCAAAAGCAAAAACATACATTGACACACTCAACAAAGGCAGAAAAACAATCAGTTTTGATGAGTATATTTACAACTTAGATTTAGGTATGTTTGAAGCAGGAGTAGAATCATATCGTGAAAGTATAGAGAAATTCGAGAGAAACAATCCAGAATTAATAGCATTACACAGAAGATAACTTTTTTTATTTTTATTAATTCTCTTTATATAATGTGAACAAAAATTCATATATGAATATTGAATCATACACTCGTATTGATGAGAACGCAAAAATAGCAGGAGTAGCATTAATACCAAGAATATCAAGGAATCATAATTTATACACTAAAGAAGAATTAAAAAGATTTGACGGAGTAACAGTTCCATTGAACTGGGAGCATGACGGTGGTAAGATAATAGGCCAAGCAACATTCCATTATAATTCAGAAACAGAGACAGTATTCTATGAAGGCGAGATAACAGATTCATCGGCTGCAATACTAGCAAAGAATCGTTTATTATACACATCAATAGAAGCAACACCTACATCAGTACAGCAAGTTTGTAATGGCCAAACAGATTGTTTTCACATGCCATACGGATTAAGACCAGAAGGATTAGCATTAACAGAGACACCAGGAGTACCAGAAACATCAGTATCAATTATAGAAAAATACATTATAAAAGAATGTGGAGATGGACTTATTCATAAGACATTAAAAAGAAACGATAAAGGAGAGATGGTAGAAGTGGATGAACATAACAATAGTGCAGATAATATTATGCAAGATGTTATGACTTCACAAGCAAAAAACCTAGAAGAACAAATTAAAAATAAGACAGACGCATTAGATTTATTTAAAAAGATGGCAGATGAAAACCCAGAGCCAATGATACACGATCAGATAGAAATGTTAGAGAATGATATTGCATTCCTAACTAACGAATTAATTCTGCTAAGGAAGGATTCAGAATTTATTTCAATAGAGAAGAATCTTTCAGATATAGTATCAGGTATGAAAGAACGTTATCTATGTTCATGCTGTAACGAAGCAAAAAAAAACGAGATATAGAAGCAGTTAACATATCAGGACCACATTCTGTACCAGATTTAGATAAGAAGAAAAAAAAGAAATTTGAATTTATAGAAGCATTAGATGATACCTGGAGAGAGATAGAACATTATTTAATGGAAGATGCTACTAACTCAGGCCAAAAATCAGACACAGTTGGTAATCCAGAATTTAGATCATTTACACATTCATCATCTTTTGTAGGAAATGTATTATGGGATAGAGAGAGTAGTGAGATGGATATTATACTTAATGGTAAAACATATCATTTTTGTAGAGTATCTGAGAGACTGTTTGATGCGTTTGAAGGCGCCAACAGTAAAGGAGAATTTTTCAATAGAGAGATAAAGACTCTGCATGATTGTTAAATGTCCTAGATGTAACAAGAAATATGATGGCCATTGGCAAGAATGTGACGAATGTATTCAGAAATTCTATCCAGAGACATAAATTATTTCTCTATAACTATAATATCAAAGTCTAACCATAAGCTGTAATGAAGTGTAAAACGTATGCATGGAGCAGTCTATTATTTCTCTTATTAGCTACTATATAAAA
>Ga0114932_10004096_pt1 | contig 13873 bp, 16 predicted proteins | sample 2SBtaG_2_FD_87286 | JGI IMG/M metagenome (GOLD analysis project Ga0114932, IMG submission 87286) | Deep subsurface microbial communities from Kolumbo volcano to uncover new lineages of life (NeLLi) - 2SBTROV12_ACTIVE470 metaG | ecosystem: Environmental > Aquatic > Marine > Volcanic ...
ACAGAATAACAAAGGTTGCAGAGGTGCTGGTCCGTTGGCCTAACCATAAAATTCGGGTGAAATGCCGCAGCCCTATAGACCTATTTAATGACCTTTAGGCGGGGGAAGGTCATTAAATAGACTTGGAAGTGAAATGCCAACTCCAGTATCTCCTAATGCAACAGTACGAATTCCCCCGATAACTCAGTAGAATTAGAGGATCACGGTCACGGCTTAGAAAACACCAACCATAGCACGGAAGATCAAGAATAGACCAAAGAATACCGTGGTCATTCGCATGCGTAGCTTGCATATCCAAACCCTTGCTCAAACAAACGAGGTCTCGGCATGCCGTTAGAACCATCAGAAGTAAAACACATTGCATCCTTAGCGCGCATTGGTCTCACCGAAGATGAGATTATGATGTTCGGCGACCAACTCTCCCAGATTCTAGAACAGTTTGAAGTGCTAAACGAACTCGACACCTCTGGCGTAGCTCCCACTGGACACGCAAGTGGTCTACAAACGGTGATGCGTGATGACCAGGCAATAGATTCACTAGATCACGAGGATGTACTGAAAAACGCTCCGCGCCGAGAGGGAGAATTCTTCCGCGTAAACTCGGTCTTAGAGGAGTAGGGCAATGGCAGAGTTAAATTGGCTCAGTATCCAGGAAGCTCAAGACCAACTAACGTCCAAGCAAATCAGCTCAGTTGAATTGACTCAGGCTTGCCTCGAACGCATCTCAGCAGTGGAAGATCAGGTCCAATCTTTCTTGGAGCTTACTCCGGAGTTAGCATTGGCCCAGGCGGCAAATGCAGACTGCATGTTGGCCTCCGGAGAGGGCGGACCTTTAACTGGCATACCAATGCAGATCAAAGATGTTATGTGCACTGAAGGTGTGCCCACCACATGCGCGTCTCGCATGTTGGAAAATTTTCTCCCTGTTTATAACGCCACGGCCGTGGAAAAGCTAATCGGCCAGGGGGCGGTGATGCTGGGCAAGGGAAACATGGACGAATTCGCCATGGGCTCTTCATGTGAAAATTCTGCCTATCACCTAACACGAAACCCCTGGGATTTAGAACGCGTTCCTGGTGGTAGCAGCGGCGGCGCAGCAGCTTCCGTAGCGGCTGGCGAAGCAATATTCTCTCTGGGATCAGACACCGGTGGTAGCGTCAGACAGCCAGCGTCCCTCTGTGGAGTAGTTGGCCTCAAGCCAACTTACGGACTTGTCAGCCGGTACGGCTTGATCGCCTTTGCTTCGTCTTTGGACCAAATTGGACCAGTGGGCCGGTCTGTGAAAGACTGCGCCCTGGCGTTGAACGCCATCGCCGGCCATGATCCCAAAGACGCAACCTCGGTGGCACGAGAGCTGGAGGACTATACCGTAAGCCTGGGTCAAGACATCAAAGGATTGCGCTTAGGAGTGCCAGAAGAATACTTCGTAAAAGGTATGGAGCCTGGCACTCGAAAGGCTGTAGATGACGCATTGGCAACGTTGGAAGGACTCGGCGCCTCTATTAGACCGGTCTCACTACCAACCACCCGCTACGCTCTCGCCTGCTACTACATCATCGCCCCATCAGAATGCTCAGCCAACCTAGCCCGCTACGACGGTGTTAAGTACGGTTATTCTTATCAAGACACTAACGATATGTGGGAGGCCTTGGAAAAGACTCGGGAGTACGGGTTCGGGCCGGAGGTCACTCGACGGGTGATGCTTGGCACCTACGCCTTATCCGCCGGCTACTATGACGCCTACTACTACAAGGCACAGCAGGCCCGCACTCTGATCAGAAACGACTTCGACCGGGTGTTTCAGGAAGTAGACGCCTTAGTTACTCCCACTTCGCCAGTGACAGCTTTCAAAATCGGCGAAAAAACTGACGACCCAGTCCAAATGTATCTGATTGATGTTTGCACATTACCGGTGAACATCGCCGGGTTGCCTGGCCTCTCAGTCCCTTGTGGCTTTTCTAACGGACTACCCGTGGGAATGCAATTGATTGGACCCCATTTCTCCGAATCGATGCTGCTTCGAACAGCCCACGCCTATGAAGTGGCCACCCACTGGAGCGAAGCCCGACCTACCCTTTAGTCTGGCACAAGCCGGTCAGGCGCAAACGAAAATCATCCGAACACGTCCACTTGTACCCCTACTTAATTCCCAATCCTTAATTTGAAGTAAATGTGGACTAGAAAATACACTGGTATTAAAATTAAGCTGTCAACATCGCCGAACCATTTATACTGATATCATCAAGAGTATCGGCGAGGATCATTATGAACTGCGATACACCATGTCCGAATTACGAACGGGCTATGAAGGTCTTGGGTAAGAAATGGACCTGCCTGATTCTACGCTGTCTCCTTTCTCAACCACGGAGGTTCACAGAGATATCGGGCTACATTGATGGGCTTAGCGACCGCCTGCTATCTCAGCGCCTACAGGAATTGGAAGACGAAGGTATCGTCCAACGCCGTGAATTAATGCGGCGATCCATTGTAGTGGAGTACTCACTGAGCAAAAAAGGTCTCGCATTCCGCAAAGTGGCGGAAGCGATTCAGGTGTGGGCAGACGAGTGGATTTCAGATCCGGCAAAAGTTTAAATAGCATTGATAGTCCCCTGCCTCTGTTACTTCTGGCAACTAGAGTCTTTTGTCAGTATTGAATGGACGTATCATATCTACATATTAGATGAACCAGGAGGCGCTGATGCAGCGCTCCAAGATTAAAGAAATATTCAACAGAGAACAATCCGGTGGTGAAGTGTTGGTTCAAGGCTGGGTCAAAACCCGCCGGTCATCAAAATCGGTAACGTTCATTCAGATTACCGATGGCTCAACTCTTCAGGACCTGCAGATTGTCGTGGATGAAACCAACCCCGGTCACGAAGCTGCCACGAATCTAACCACCGGCTGCAGCGTGAGCGTGGAAGGCATATTAGTCGACTCACCGGGGAAAGGTCAGAGGTACGAGGTCCAAGTCAACACTCTTATGGTCTTGGGAGAATCCGATCCTGATTCATACCCGCTACAGAAAAAGCGCCATTCCCCCGAATTCCTTCGTGAGATCGCTCACCTACGTCCGCGCACCAACACCTTTGGGGCCATGGCCCGCGTTCGCAATTCGTTGGCATACGCAATCCATACCTTCTTCCAGAACCGAGGTTTTCAGTTCATCCAAACGCCAATTATCACCGCTAGCGATGCTGAAGGCGCTGGTTCGATGTTCCAAGTAACCACCCTGAACCTGAACGATGTCCCAAAAGATAGAGGTACGGTTAAACACGAAGACGATTTTTTTGGCCGTCCAGCCTTCCTGACCGTTAGCGGCCAGCTTGAAGCAGAAATCTTTGCCATGGCCCTCTCAGACGTCTATACGTTTGGCCCGACATTCCGGGCAGAGAATTCCAACACCTCGCGCCACTTGGCCGAATTCTGGATGGTGGAGCCTGAGGTGGCTTTCTGTCAGCTAGATGGGTTGACAGAACTAGCAGAAGATTTCCTTAAGCACCTTTGCAGCCACGTACTAGCTAATTGCACCGAGGACATGGAGTTCTTCAACAAGTGGTACGACGACAGCACCATAGCCATGCTGGAAGGCATCGCCAATTCCAAATTCGAGCGCATTACCTACACTGAGGCCGTCAAATTGCTGCAGGAGTCAGGTGAGAATTTCGACTATCCAGTATCTTGGGGGATAGACCTCCAATCAGAACATGAGCGTTACCTGACTGAGACCAAGATACAAAGGCCGGTGATTGTCACCGACTACCCCAAGAACATCAAGGCCTTCTACATGCGCATGAACGATGACAGTGAGACCGTCGGGGCCATGGATGTACTGGTGCCGCGAATTGGCGAGATCATTGGTGGCAGCCAGCGTGAGGAACGCAGGGACGTTCTGGAAAGTAGGATGAACGACTCGGGCATCTCTCATAACGATTATTCCTGGTATCTAGACCTCAGAAGCTACGGTACAGCCCCTCACTCTGGTTTTGGCCTGGGATTTGAACGCACCGTTCAGTTTGTCACCGGTGTCTCCAACATCAGAGACGTGATTCCCTTCCCCAGAACTCCCAAGAGTGCGGAGTTCTAAACTGCCCTCCTCTGAACCAACTCAAGGGCCTATCTCCGCTAACACGATTGATACCGCCTTTGGCCTCGCCAGCCCAATCTTCGCTGAGACTTCGAAACAGCTGAAGGAAATCTACTCCCAATCCCGTCATATACCCCAGGTTGCCGCTAGATTCCATGAATGGCAGAGGTTCCGAGGTAATGCCGCTAGAGACTTGGCCGTTGATGAAACGACTTTCATCAACCAGACCTATCTGGCAATATTGGCGCGTCTAACCGCCCGCCGATTCGTGGCTCCCAATCGGATTATCGCAGACTACGAAGAACTTCTTGAGGTCGTAAATGTCGATTATTTCACCAGGAGAGGTATTGGTAACTTTGGCGAAGGCGACATATTTTCCTGGCTGATCATTGAGCCAAGGTGGGGGTTGAACCTTGGGCGACTGGTACTGGAGACGGTCCAGAAATTGGCTGATTCCATCGAGCTTTATGATTTCAGTGAAGCTTCTTCCGGAGTCCTTGATTCGCTATTCCAGCAGATGAGCCCAGCTTCAGCGTCTACACCCCGTTGGTTGGCCGAGTACATCATCGAGGACGAACTTGGGCTCACGAGAGACTACAGCTTATCTCTGGTCGATCCGGCGTGCGGCACCGGCGCCTTCCTCTGTGCCGCCATCAGGGCTATGTCTCGGGCCATAGCAAATTCAGGCGGGGACCAGATAGATCTTCTATTCATTGCTCCCGAAAACATCAGAGGAATCGACTTTGACCCAATTTCGGTGGCCTTGGCCAGATTAAATTACTTACTGGCGTTGGGAGACCTGGTTCAAGAAGAACACCCACAATTTTTGATGCCGTTATATCTATCAGATGCCGCTGAGCCATCACCTCAGCCTGTATCGGTTATTACATTGGCCACAACTATTGGAGATTTCCCGTTGCCAGAGGCAGTCATAGAAAACCCTCTTATGCTGGACTGGGTTCTGGGTAGGCTCACAAATTACATGGACGGCGCTCTGTTGCGCTTGCACGTGCAACAGGAAGAAGTTGCCATCCAAGAGGTTCTAAACGCCTACTACAATTACCTGACAGCCGCCAAACCACGAACTCCAGTGCCTGAAGCGTTGACGCCGGAACAGGCTGATACCCTACTAGAAACCGCCCGTAAGCTGATACAACTGCACATCCAAGGCGATGGCACTCTCTGGCTGCACCTGGTTCAAAACATGGCTGCCCCGATGATTTTATCCAGGAGTGGATTTGACCGCTTAACCGGTCGCTGTTCTGCTCGGAAACTCGATATGGGCAACACTTCCTACCTAAAAGAACCTGGCCAGGCAGCCGTGTTAATGCCGTTTGTTGAGGCTGAGGGAAACTCCTACGGACGGCGAATGGTAACTCTGGAAGATATATCGCCAGGGGACGCACTGGTGGTAACCACGGGCGAAGGTCGTGCGAGACTAGAATTTAACGCAGGCCCCATTCAGTTTGATTCATCTTGGGAAAATGCCAAATTCAATGTGCGTCTGGTCGAGGAATCCTAGACCGTTAATTTGACGCATTTTCCAGCGTGGAATTATAATGATGCCCCTCATCCCCTAGCTAAATACCTGAATAAGTCTGAACTTGAGAGACTGCTGGAATTCACCCGCCAAATATCTCTGGTTGGGTATAAAGCGCTAGGATTTATAGTCGGCGAATAGATTAAGTCACAAACCGGGACAGCGTTGATTCGTCTGCCCCGGTTTATGTTTATAACGATCCGAACGGCTGGGCCGTTTAAAGGATCATTTCAAACAATCAGGTTGGGAAGGCGTATGATGAAAGGCGGTTTGTTCCCCCGGATTGGCGCCTACGCCGTCCTGGCCTTGGGATTTTGGCTCATGTTTCAAGCGTTTGAAACGTCAAACATCCTAGTTGGGATTCTAGGCGGGGCCATCATCCTGGTGGGGATGTATCTGATGACCGGAGTCTGGCGAGACATGTTCGCCAAGTTCGGTGGAAACTACCAAATGCGCAAGGAGAACGACTCCAGTGACGACACGTCGGAGGACAGGATCAAACGGACCCGGGAGACCGATGATTTCATCGATGGAAGCCACCAAGGCGGTGAACTTCCACCGAAATGATGCGTTGGTGGTCTCAACCTCGTCTGCACTTCGCGATTGGAGTCAGGTATCTGAACGCCGTGATCTAGACGTTGACCTGTCAGACTGTGTGGATCGAGCTCCTGCTGTGGGCCTGGGGCTGGCACTGGCCCAGCCTGAAGGCAAAGTGCTGGTCTTAGATTGCGATGCTACTCTCCGGACCAACCTTGGTGGCCTGGCGACCATCGGCGAGTCCAACCCAAAAAACCTAGTGCATTTCGTTTTTGATGATGTCTCCAGCTCTTCTACTTCTGGTCTACCCATAAAAGAGTTAGACAACCTGGATCTTTCGCAGATGGCACTTAGTTCCGGATACGCCAAGTCTTATGAGTTCAACAAACTGGAAGAACTGCTCATCGGTCTGGAAGACGTCATGCGCCAGAAGGGCCCGATCTTTGTGCGGGTAAATATATTCCGCGAGGGAGAGCCAAACCCATATCCGGAAAGAAGCATGGCTCAGGGTTGGGCAATGGTCAAAGAGACCCTTTCCCCGTCAGAGAAAGAATCTGACTAGCTCTTCACAACCCTGCCAGATATAAAAGATTCTAAAACCAAGCGATTACTCCGTAGAGTCAGAAGTATCGTTGAACCGGACCACGATTTGACGGTCAATGTTATACCCAGTGGACACTTGATGGTGCTTGGTGGCCACTTACAGCACTACTAGATAGGGCAGCGCTGTCGGTTCTTCTGCTGATTGCGGCCTCTGCAGTCTTTCTATAATTCCTCATGTTCAGGGAGCGTCGGTAGGCTATAATCTATCCAGTCTGGCTCATGATTTGCTCTAGCCAGACGATAAAATCGCTGATGCGGGAGTAGTGCGTTGCCTCAGCACAACAACACCCTCAAGGTAATCTTGCCCGGCAAATTAATTGACGGCGTTGGCACACAGGCCCAAGAAGGAATGGCCGTAGCTATACAAGGCAATTCCATCAAGTGGGTCGGCTCGGCATCCGATGCAGCTGCCCTCGACAGCGGTGGTGGCATAAAAGAAACCTTGGAGTTTCCCAGCGGAACACTTCTCTCTGGGTTGTTTGACATCCACACCCATACAAACATGCCTGGAGATGGAAGAACAGGCGAGCAAGTGAACCTGGAGGACAATGATGAAATAAGGCTTCTCCGTGCCGCCCGCAATACCGTTGCTGCAGTGGCTTCCGGAGTAACCACCATGTGCGATTGCGGTTCCTGGAACCGCACTGGTTTCGCCCTAAAAGAAGGCCTGGCTGCGGGTCTGGTGGAAGGCCCCAGGCTTCTCGTATCCGGCCCGCCCCTCACGGTGACTGGCGGACACCTATATTACATGGGCGGGGAGGCTGACGGCGTAGCAGAAGTCAGTAAAATGGTCCGCAATCTAATCAAACAAGGAGCGGATTTCATCAAGATTGCCGCATCCGGTGGCACTACATCCACTAGCGACCCTTATCGGGCAGCCTACTCGGTAGAAGAGCTTAAGGCCATTGTGTATGAAGCTCACAATCGGGGGCGTTCGGTACTTGCTCACTGCCGATGCACAGATGCAATCAATTCCGCCTTAGACGCCGGAGTTGATGCGATTTTGCACTGTTCTTTCTACGACAATGATGGCAAATATAGGTATGACCAGAAAACTGCTGAACGCCTGGCGTCTTCTGAAGTTTTTTTGAATCCCACCATGGGTTTAGGCCAAGCCAATCGAGACCGGTTGATTGGGATAAAAAAAGAGCGGATGCTCACAACTGACGAAGAAGACCGACTTACACGCTCCAGCATCTCTGGGGAAAATTCCAGAGCCCAGTTCGGCGATCTGATCAAGGCCGGAGTGAAGCTTGTTGGAGGTTCAGACTGCGGCTGGAGTTATTATCCCTTCGGTGATTTCCAAGGGGAGGTAATGTCCCTCCACAATGCGGGCTTATCCCGCATCGATGCTATTCATGCCGGCACTCGAAATCCTGCGTTGGCTCTCGGAATAGCTGATTTAATCGGCACGGTAGAACAGGGAAAGGCCGCCGACTTGCTGGTGGTGAACGGAGACCCGACACAAGACTTGGAGAATCTGCGAGATGTCGCCGCAGTGTTTAAGGGCGGTACTAGAGTTCCCACAGTCAAAGAACGCCAGGCAGTAAGCTAAACGTCATGCATCATTGGGAAATAGGCGGACCCATCAGAATAGGCTGGCCCGACCATGACGTCCCAGAGCGAGAATACACGATTGTGGAAGTGGAGAAGCTTGGTCAGGTGTTCCGCAGTCGGGTTACAGACGGTAAGAAAGAAGGTGGTTTCCTCGTGGTATTCGACTGCCCCGAAGTCGTGTTGGAAATGCTGGCCGACCGCGCAACAGAGAGGTTGGGATTCAAGATTATCGTCTCAAATCTACGGTGCAGTATAGAGGGCAAGATTCTCCGCAGCTTTGATTACGAATGGTATCCCACACCGGAATTTGCCCAGCGCCCCAGCGACCTGACTAAAGCTATTGCGGAAACCCTCGACGAGATGAAGGCCTCAGGTTAAACAATATAAATAAACCTTCCGGACGGACATACACGCCTGAGTAGACTTCCACTAGAGTCGAATGTATTATTATGTCCGTTCAATTAGTCCATCTTAAATGGAACAGTAACAGGAGAAATCTATGAAAAAAGTAACCATGAGCAGCGTGGAAAGGACCAAAGCCGAGATGAATGACCTGGGCAGCGGCGGTCTGATGACTGGCACACAAGTCTGGCGACAATCCATCTTAAATCCGGAAGACAGCAACAATTTCAACTTCGCTATTGTCGCGTTTGATGCTGGTTCCAGAAACAAGTTCCACAAGCATTCCGGCGACCAGATCTTAATCGTCACCGAAGGTACTGGCATAGTTGCTAACGACACAGAGTCCTTAACAGTCACCGAGGGCGATGTTATAGTCATCCCAGCCGGTGAAAACCACTGGCACGGCGCACCTGACGCCACTTCCATGGCCCACATCACAGTTACCGTGAAGGGCAGCGAAACCGAACAGACCGAAGCCTAAGATCCCCAACACAGGCAATGGAAATAAAATAGTCCTGAAGTTGGTCTGTAACTTCAGGACTATTTTATTTACCACTCTGGAATTTACTGAGTACTTGAGTGGTGTACCAAGTTCGTGCTAATAGCCGACACTAATCAATGGACTTACAGGAAGGTCGAATGTATTATTACCTCCGGCAAATTTGACCGTCCCTATGGGATCATCAACGGGATCAGTATCAGGAGTAAATCATGAAAAAAGTTACTATGAGTAGCGTAGAGAAAACCAAAGCCGATATGAGTGCATTAGGCACCGGTGGTCTTATGACCGGCACCCAAGTCTGGGCCCAGGAGATATTGGCGCCGGCAGACAGCAGCGATTTCAGCTTTGGTATCAGAACTTTTGATTCTGGCGCTAGGACCAAGTTCCACAAACATTCCGGCGATCAGATTCTGATTATCACCGATGGCACTGGAACTGTTGCCACCGACAACGAGTCATTGACCGTAGTAAAAGGTGACGTCATTATCATCCCCGCCGGCGAGAACCACTTCCACGGCGCGCCAGACGCAACCTCAATGGCTCACATCACCATCCAGAAGAAAGGCAGCGTAACCGAACAGACCGAAGCCTAAATTTCTGCACCCAGGCAATGAGAATGAAAAATAGCCCCGGAGACAGTAACTATCTCCGGGGCTATTTTTGTCATACTGACTAAAGAGAGATTAGTTTCCAGATGCATCCGCAATGATACGGATGGTCTCCGCCAGGTCGCGGTTTGTGTCCCGGGTCTCAGGATTTTCATCGCCCAACTTAGTTGCACCGACACTGCGGTACATATCAGCCACACCTTTAAAGATATTCGGTGTCAGGCCCAAGTCTCGGAATGTGGCCTCAATTTCTTCCATTTCACTGACCCAGCGACGAGACTTAGCAGGCATCGATGGAATCCAGCTTTGCATACGGTCAACTACAGATTGATGGCCGTTGGTAAATTCAATTAGCAGTTCCTCGCTGAGGCCCATTTTTTCGGCGGCGATCAGCAATTCTGTGTGCAATGCAGCCGTACCTTTTGTCATGGCCGCGTAGCACATCTTGATGCCGGAAGCTCGACCCAACTGATTGCCTAGATTACGGACGTCCAGTCCAAAATCACGGAGTTGCTCCATCTCGGCGGCATTATCTCCAGAGACATATAGTCTAGGGCTTGAACCATTTCGGGGTGGGGGGCCAATAATCGAAGCATCCACATACCGACTGCCGCCCTCGTTCAATACTTTTTGCATTTGAGAACTCAAAGCCGGGGCTATGGCATTGCATTCGGCGAATAGCAAATCGGCGTCGGTGGCTTTAACAGCATCTGCTATCTCATGGCAGAGACCAGGCACAGCCTCTGAAACTGTGACTGACATTATCACATCAGACTGCTCAACCAAATCATTAAGGTTTGGCACGTCTATTATCCCAGCATTTTCAGACAGTTCTCGAGTCCGATCGCTCCGACCCGCCAGGCAGGTGAGGACTCGCATTTCATTTTCTTTAAGAAGTTTACCTATCGCATGCCCCATGTCTCCGGGACTAAGTATGGCAACTGATTCGATGGACAATTCAGACTCCCTTCTGGACCACTCGTTAATTCAAATCGCTATCTTCTATTGTAGACCTTAATGGGCCTGTCTTTTCTAAATAAACAGTCGATCTATACCAAGCAATCCCGTGTAAATAGCCCATTAGATGGGCAACCTGACCGCCTTGGGAAATATTATCCCATTGCAAGTCTCTCGGAGCCTCACCCATAGTTAAAGTATCCAGGGAACCGACAATGGGATAACCCGGGCCAGTTCGGCATCGGTGATCGAACTGAAATAATCGACTATTACATCGGTAGCTGTGTCGAAACAAGCCATGGCTACATCTTCAGGTGGTGCCTGTGAGGTATTAATCTGGTTCGCCTGGACTTGGCTGGCCGACATTAACCTTGTGGGTTTCATGCAACACGCTGGGTACTCGACGCGGTCTTAGATTATTGTAGGCCATGATCAAAGCAAAAACGGCGGCCTCAACTAATACAACGGCAGCTCCTGAAGAAACATCTATAAAAAAACTGAGGTAGATGCCCACAAACCCGCAGGCTGCTCCCAAGGAGGTTGAAAGCAGCAACACCGATGTGAAACGATCACTCAGCATCCTTGCTGAAACCGGAGGAATCACCGTTGCTCCGGCAATGAGCAACACTCCAAGCACCTGCATTGAAACGACTATTGTTGCTGCCAAGACTAAGGAGAACAAAGTCTCTATCCAGCCAGTTGGCACGCCATAAAATTCAGCTACCTCACCGTCAAATGTGGCGAACAAAAAATGTTTGTAGGCTACGAATAACACGACTAATGTGGCCAGCGTGACCACCATAACGGCCAGTAAATCTCCAGTACTTACGCCTAAGATGTTACCAAATAAAGCGGCTTCAAAGTCTCTGGTGAAGGACTTGTAGCGGCTAATCAGGACGATTCCAAAGGCAAAGCTAGCGGTGGTTATCACACCGATGGCGGCATCCGCTGCTATCTTGCGTTTCTTGGCAGTTAGAGCAATCAATTGGGCGCAGAAGAACCCCCATACTGTTGCCCCAACTAGGAAGTTGATGGACAACACAAAGCTGACCACCGCCCCACCCAGCACAGCGTGTGATAACCCGTGACCGATATAGGACATGCGCCTGAGGACTATGTACACGCCAATCATGCCGCACAACCCACCGACCAACGTGGCCGCCAATATCCCACGGACAAAGAATTGGTAATCGAATGGCTCAAACATTGCTGGGCCCGTCTCCAGTACCTGATTCACCTTCATGGGAGTGGCTTGCATCGCCCCGAGCAGGAGCCATATGTTCATGATCGTGATTGGTGTGGGCACCCTCGTTGGAGCGGTGCTCGCGGACATGACGCGCCTCAATCTCTGGGTCAAAACCCTGTTGGCGGAGATGGCCAGTTTCTTCTTCTGGATTACCACCGGGCTCGTGAACATGAACAGGCGGGACCTCGGCAGAACCGGTAACGTCTCCGTTACTGCCATAGGAATGGGGACTCTCTGCCACAATGGTCATGCCGTCGTAGTGGATCACAGGCATCTCCGCACCGTAGGTAAGCCTTAACACCTCAGTTGTTATAACCTCCGAAGGTGGACCTTCCGCTAAGATACGACCAGCCAGGCACACGATCCAAGGTAGGTGCACAGCTACGGCGTTGATCTCGTGGGTTGTGATGATTATGGTGACTCCGTCATGATTAAGATCATGGAGCAGATGCATGACGTCATCTCTGGTCTTGATATCTACTCCCGACGTTGGTTCGTCCAGCAAGAGCAGTTCCGGACTGCTGATCAGAGCTCGGGCTAGGAACACCCGCTGCTGCTGGCCTCCTGATAATTCCCGTATGTGCCGATTGGCAAGATTCAAGATTCCCAATCGGTCCATCATCTCAGAAGCAAGCTCTTTCTCTTCTTTCTTGTACCACGGGAAAAACCGGTTCTCCATCGTCCGGCCCATCATAACAACTTCTTGGACAGTCACCGGGAAGTTCCAGTCGATAGTCTCCAATTGGGGAACGTAGCCGACCCTCGGGCGTTTCTTTGAAGTGGCAACCCCGTTAATTAGCACCTCGCCATCGTAGAGGTCAACCGCCCCTAGCACGGTACGTAACAACGTTGTTTTGCCAGAACCACTGGGGCCAAGTAGGCCCACAAAATCTCCCGGCATTACCTTTAAGCTAACGTTGGTCAGTACTCGTTGTTTCTCGTAACCGCAGGTAACTGAGTTGATTTCTACTATTGGCTCACTCGCCGCGGGGCGATGTGGCAAGGGATGTAGCATCGTTATCCTTTTACTCGGACTTTAGGCTTGATATTTATTTAATGGCCATAAAGGTTTATTGGGGATAAACAGCCCCACTTTCCCCTTCAAACACGTTTGTAATGTCCAATCCGACTATCGCGCTAGCATCTCCACCCAAAGCGGGAATCATCGCGGTCAGATTATTTTTCATCAGTCCCAGATATGTGTGCTCAGGATCTCCAGGCTTGCCAGGCAAATCATCATCGGCCAAATCATCGATAAACTCGGCGTTGGCCTCGCTGGCAATGGACTCCAATACGTCGCTGGAGAACACTTCAGAGCCGAATACTGCCGGCAGGCCAAGATCTTTTACCTGGTCAATCAGGACCGCAACTTCTTTGACGGAAGGTTGGGAGAAATTGGACGGCTGGACAGCTCCAATAACTTCCATACCGTACTGTTCGGCAAAGTAGGCCCAAGAGTCATGGTAGGTCAGCAATTTTCGATTCTGCTCCGGCACTGTCGCCACGACGGTCCTGATGGCCTGGTCCATCTCAACCACCTTACCGCGGAACAACTCTAGGTTTTTGGAAAAATACGTCGCGTTATCCGGATCCATGACTACTAATTGGTCGTGAATTAATTCGGCGTAGCTCAAGCCAAGATTAGGGTCAGGCCATAAATGAGGGTTAGGATGACCGCCGGACTCTGGGAAGCTGAAGTCGAATCGCCATTGTTCCGGAGTGACTGCCTGTTCGCCTAGAGACAAGATCACGGCATCAGATTTTTTGTTTGATTGCGCCAGAGCCAGCGTAGGTTCCTCAAGAAACAGGCCGTTTAGGACTATCAGATCGGCACTGG
>Ga0114932_10004101_pt1 | contig 13864 bp, 23 predicted proteins | sample 2SBtaG_2_FD_87286 | JGI IMG/M metagenome (GOLD analysis project Ga0114932, IMG submission 87286) | Deep subsurface microbial communities from Kolumbo volcano to uncover new lineages of life (NeLLi) - 2SBTROV12_ACTIVE470 metaG | ecosystem: Environmental > Aquatic > Marine > Volcanic ...
CCTACTGTTACCAGCAGAAAGCCCTAGACAAATAAGGAACGTGGTAGGCCGCCGCCGCACGACCCGAAACTGGGAAGGCTGCACTTTTACCACCTGAGATGGAACGCTCTTTAACTTTTCCTTTGAATACACAATTGCGCTCGAAGGCTGAAAGAAGCTCACTAATTCCTAATTTTAGGAACAGAGCGTCTACAGCATTAGCGCCTTTAATTTGACCTAAACGGTCTAAACTGGCATTAGCCATTGGACTATTTTTTTTATAGGTGAGTGTCTTTCTTTGTTTGTTTAATTAAGTTGTCTCCCGCAAGAGGCTTAATTAACTGCACAAGTGCAGAACAACTCATATAAAAATAATAGCGTTAACTGTCAAATATGGATTGATTAGATCTATTCATTGTTGTCTCAACCCATTTTCTATACTTAGGATCTACGTCATATCTTCTTCTGCCTGTTGCTTTATCCATTGCACTAATAGCAGCAACAGCTTGATCTTTTGAGTCGAAAGTATCTGTAGCCGTAGCACTACCACCTTGTATTAATTTAGGTTCACCGCCTCCATTCTTTAAATCATATCTAGCCTTCATTGCTGTTACTGTTTGAAGTTTTTGTGCGTAGTTTTGATTAGCATCAACAGCATTATTAAATGATGTCAGTTCTGATTCAGATAAATTGCTAGTCATCCAATCAGTCATAGCCTTGTAATCTTCTGCACCTCCTACGGTGTTAACGATATTGGAATAATCATTATCACCTGTCTGTGTGTTCTGTGGGGCAGGAGCAGCGCCCTTAGCGTTCCTTACATAATTCTCTATAACTTGCTTAGAGAAGCCTGTCGCTTGTGCTAGAGCGTCGTAGTGTTCACTAATGTCTTGGCCTTGATCGGCTTTAAAAGAAATGTCATTAATATCTAGTCCTTGTTCTTTAACCTTGTTGACTAAATCTTCACCAAAGAAATCTGTAACCTGTTGGTCTGTATAAGGTTGTGGAGTTTCTTGTGTTTCCTGCTTGCCTTCACTTAGTTTTCTCTCAGCTTCTTGATAAGCCTTTAAAACTTCATCGACATTTTTAAACTTTCCACCAATTAACTCTTGATCGGTTTCAGGTTGCTCTTGTGTCTCAGTCTGATTAATAGCCGATTGTTCTTCTTCGACTTCTTTAACAAAATCATCAAAGATGTCTTCCTGCCCTGGGCCGAGCATGTCTTTTAATTCTGGGCCTGGTGTGGTGGTCATTGTTGTTCTTCAGTAGGTTGTGGTTGAGCCATTTCTTGACTCGTAGCAGCAGCATTAGCCAACTTTTGAGGGTCAGCCATGCCCGACTGCATTGCTTGTTGCATCACTGCTTGTTGTTGTGCTTGTTGTTGCTCTTGTGCAATCTGTTCTTCAGTCTTAATAAGGCCGTTTAACTCCATACCCATAGACGATGCCAGCCTTCTAATCAATTCACTTGTGTCTACATAAGTACCTATTCCTTCAGGGCCAATTGTTTGTTGAAGTATTTGCATAAATCTTGCAGTTTTTTCAAGGTCATTTGATCTACCTAATGCTCTTAAACCAACTGATATAACTGGCTTAACAAGGTCATTAGGTAGCGTTGGAAGCTTGCCTCTTCTTGTTAGTAATACGAGCTTTCTTGCAATGTATGGACGTACAAGTTCTTGAGAAAGTATTGAGAACACGGAACCGAGGGCGGCTTCGATTTGCTGTATTAAAATTCTGTTTTCCTCGGCTGTCACTCTTTCTGCGTCCCTCGGATTATGCAACATCAGACTTTGAGCAAGCCTCGCTTCTACTGTCGCCAAGCTCTGAAGAGCCACCTGCATGTCATTTCCTTTTTCCGTCCTGATCGTGAAGACATCATCAGGATTACCAGCTAGGTATGCACCATTCGCTGCCTCTGCCAGCTTCTTAGGATTAACAACACTACTAGGTTTAACAAGGTGTTTTGTTTGTGCTGCTATCAGTGCGCCTTCTGTGATGGCCTGACTTAATGCTTCTGCTGTTCTTAAATCAGCTAGACATACAGCTTCGATATAAGAAGGCGAATAACTTTCACCATCAATTCGATACATCCTCAAGGGCAAAAATGGACTCTCATCTATAGGTGCTGATCCTCTTTGTCCCTCAACTTCTACCCCTTTAACTTCCTGATACCAATTGACTTTATTAGTCTCCCAATAAACATGTGTATAAACTTCAATATTTTTCTGATAATCAGGAGAGTCTTCCCCTGGGATTAATCCTTTAACTTCACCATCTTCATCAACAAGCATTTGCTTTACTACTTCTGGTAAAGCTTGATAACCAATCTTTTCACAGATCACACATTCAAGAGGGTTGCCGATAGCATCTCTTTTTAAAACATATTTCCTCATCGGAAAGCATTTCAGCCCATCTTTTTCGATATAGATAAGAGCGTTTCCATAGACCACTAAATGAGTTAATGCCTCTTGAATAGCTAGTCGATCATTAGAAGTTTCAACATCATTCAATACAACTCTTTCTAATCTTGCTAACGCTAAATCAAATTCAGTTTTTTGTTTCGCTAGTTCCTCTGGTGGTGTGCCTGCTTGCAACAGTTGTTGTTGTTGCATTGCCATTTTTATTTCATCAATCGTCAATCTAAATATCTGTTCCGTTGGAGGTAGTAATGATAAAAGTAATTTGGCTACAATTGTCTGCACACCCTTCTGTCCCACTCCATTCCAAGGGTTTCGTTGGATAGAATTATCTCTTTGACCAAAGCCATCACTATCTGTAATGAGATAAGGCAGAGTAAAACTTGCACAGGTATCACCTTTCTCTACTTGTGCATTGCGTTCTGATTCGAGCGCTTTATATGTGGCAGCGCAATTGCCTGTTCGTAGTTTCATTTAACCTCCGAGGTTGACACCTACACCGCCTTCTCTTTCGGAGAAGCCGACACGTAGATCTTTTGTAGGTGAGTTATATCTAGCTTGATTACCTTCTCCTTTCCTTGATGGATCTTTACCAGCCATCGGCACTTTCTTTTTCTTCTTATCCTTTGTCGCTAACACTTGCAAAGACTGACTAACAGATTGATTGACTCTGTTTTGTTGTTCTATCTTTGCTCTTTCAGCCGCTAAGTTTCGTGCGCTTGCTGCGCTTGCTGCTGCAAAATTAGCTTGCGCTTGATTCTGTTGAGCCGTAATAGTTTCTTGGGCCGTCTGAAAGTTAGTGAGTTGTGTTTGTTGATTAGCCTGCTCAAGAGCTAATTGTTCATTTTGTGCATCAACTATTGCTTGATTCTTTGCTGCTAACGCATCGGCTTCAGCTTGGGCTGCTGCTGCTTTTGCTCTTGCTTTTCTCTTTCTACCCATGCACATGATCTATACCCCCAAGTTGAGTGTTGATCCTGCTGTATTGGCAGTACCACCTTGAGCAACTTTTAATGTTCCTTTGTTGTCATCTTTCTTCTTCTTTTTAATTGACTCTGTTACCTGTGCATTAACAGGATCACTTTGAGTTGTTGTAACTGAATAAGTGGGTTTGTTGATTGGCATGTTCGCTAACTGTGCTTGTGCTGCTGCTCGGTCAGCCGCTAGTTGATCTGCCATTGTTTGTGCTGCTGTGTTTGCGTTGTCTATTTGAGTTTGTAAAGACGCTTGAAATGCGTCATTTGTAGCTTTTGATTGAGTTATGTAATTATCAATTTTTGCTTGATTAGCATCCAAAGTTTCTTGGCTAGGGCCAACGTATTTAATCTCTGGAGTTTTAACAGATCCGAAACACATGGTCTTAATAAGTAGTGAGGTTGGTGTTTAAGCCAGCGCCTTTGCCCTGGGACGTTGATTTGTTTTTCCTTACTTTTAAGCTATTCCTTCCTTTTGGTTTCCCTTGACTTTGATCTCTATCTCTTCCAACAACGGGTGCTTGTGCTGTTTTCTCAGGAGGTGGTGCGCCTATTAAATTAGCCATCCTTGCAGCATTGGCTCTTACATCATTCGCTTGCTCTATTTTAAAATCTCTTGCATCCGTTAATACTTGTTGTTGTGCTGCTAATGCAGAATTCAATTCACCCTGCTTAAGCATTGCCGTACTGTTTTGCGTTTGCTGCATAGCGGCAATCTGCAAATCAGCCTGAGCGTCATAAGCATCGGTTTGAGGAACTTCGATTGTGGCTGCGCTGCCTCCACCCATGCACATTTAGATCACCTCCAAGTTAACTTCATCAGTTTTCTGCTCTTCAAGAAGCATCTTTAAATAGGCAATCACCTCTTGTTGACCGATCATTACATCAAGTTCTCGATGGGTCATAGACCTAAGAGGATTACTTGGAAAAGTATCCTCTAATTTCTTGATTAAAGTTTCAGTAACAAGAGGCTCAAACACCTGCAACTATGCAGAACAATATCAGTTTATCGGTGGATTCCAAATTAGGGGAGTATTAGTTTTTAAGTTGTATTCTCCTTGCCTTAATATTCGAGCGCATCTTGCTTGACTTAAAGCAAATCTTTCATCAAATCCTGCCTTCTCATAAGCGGCTAAAACGCTGTGCCACATATCATTTTCATTTTTACATTTAGCAAGTATTTTACTAGCGCCAACCTTTCCACATTTTTTTAAGCCAGGATAAGAATCTGTTGCATCTCCAGATAAAACCTGTGTAAAGAAAGCATGATCGGCTGCATATTTTGTTACTTCTATTAATTCTCCACCCCTGAGATGCAGTCCAGGGATAGTCAACATGTCTTTATCTTCAGAGACAATCACATCATTTGGACAATACAAAACACCCATAACATCATCACCTTCAATTCCCTCTAAAGCAGCAGAAGGAAACTTCTCTTGCAGTTTCTTTTTAAACTCTGCGTAGCCTGCTGGAATTGATCTTAATTTCTTTTTTCGATCACTTTTGTAGGTATCCCAAACGTCATAACGAAAGCTTTTACCCTGACCCCAACAAAGAACTAATCCATGCTCAGGTAATAGATCATTAATTGTGTGTAGCTGGTCAGTAAAGTTAGCTAACGCCTCTTGATAATCAATGGTGTAATGCCATGTATCAGGGTGATTTTCTGGATCCCATAATGTATAATTTTCTGTTGCAAATGCAGCTTTAATAGAGAATAATTCTGCATCAATCAATGCCATCTTCATATCATCTTTCTCCTACAACCATAACTCTTACATTTGGATGATCTTTAGAAAGTTCGGCAATTGCTTTTCTTTTTGCGTCGGCTGGATTCTTTGCAGTGAATATCATTTCACTACTTCCAAATCTCATTTTAGGTGAGTTATATCGTACACGATAATGTTTGTAATCACCCAAGAAAGGATCACGTGAGGTAGCTGGAATTGTTTTTCCCATGTTGTTCATTAAATGTTTTTAGATCTCTAAAGTTAAAGTCTTGAAATTCTGGATGTTCTTTAAAAAAATTATCTGTTGGTATATGCGCTTGAGTATTCCCCTTATTGAATTGAGCGATAGACCATTTCCCACTGAGAAGCCCACGTTCTAAAATTCTTATTAACTGGGAATCGTCGATTAACTTGTCCATCAGTTGCCTCCTTTGAGCGCTCGGTTAGACCTAAAAGTTTTGTAAGCCTGTTTGTTTTCTTTATCTGGTGGTTCATAATTGGATGCTGGCTTAGGTGGCATTAAGGCCAATTGATTTGGGACAGGTTGACACATTTGAGGCAGAGTTTCTTTAAATCCCCAACTTCTATTAGGCTTTCCGTTCTCAATCCTGTAAAGAAATGTCATTAACTCATCCCAAGTGGGATAGCGGAGAAAATCTTTATTAGTTGTTGTCTGAACAAACTGCTCAGAAGCCCATAAAAATTGTTCTTGACTTACTTCTGGGTAGGCTTGAGAAAAGGAGACAAACTTTAGCTGAGATATTTGAGCCGACCACCGATCAGCTTCCTTAATTCTTAAGTGTGCAGCTATCATCTCGGATGCTGCTAAGAATGTTTGGATGGTTAGCTTGCTTTGTTTTGCCATTGCCTTACTGCTTCATTCATGGCTGAATCTTTAGGAGCTAGACCTCCTTCTGGATTAGGTGTTGGCTCTGGTGCATGATTTAAGTAGCTAAGTTTTAAAGCTTGCCAACCATGTTCAATACCAGCCTTAGCTAATTCCTCCTGTAGGTAGGAAGGGTATCCATGCAACCGTTGAACACTCAAAGAAAAAGCATCCCTTGTCCAAACAGCTTTGCTCTTTTGCTTATGCCATCTACTTTCATTCCACCATTTACAGATCAATGGTCGAACATCTATAGCGATGCCATCTAAAACTTCAGCGTCTTCCTTGGCTACATATTTTTCACCTGAAGGAAGTGCTGAGACTCTTGTTCTTTTAACCTTGTTTGGTTGAATTGGACTTACTTCACAGACTCCGAAAGGCTCGCCAACAGATACGCAAACACGTTCCATTGTTGAGAATTTAAAACTACAGTCCAAGCACATTCTGACTCTCATATCACACTCTGCGTGTTTACGAGTTTCCATTACTTTGGTATTCATTCTTTTACATTTTGGGCATTGCATTAGTAAGTAACCTCTAGGTGAATGTAAGAATCTTTAGGTTTAGTTTTTTGCCATATCCAAACACCATGAGGCATGATACTTACTCGGTCATCAGTCCAGATAATGCCTTTGCCAGCATCAAGAACAGCGCCGCATAAGTTATCGCCGTCATGCCTTGCAGGGCCGCCAAAGCGAAGGGTGACTTGTTTAACCCTTTGTAAGGGAGGTGCAGTCCACCACTCCCTCATTTGTGCCTTTAAATCTGCCTGCCATTGTTTATATTCTTTGGGCATATATGGAGGCATAGGCTTACCATTTTTTACGGCAAAACGAGGCCGAGCTTTACTCTTTAAATCGACATGAAAAGTAAATGCTGCAACTCTATCTTTAATCAAAATGGAATGTCCTCTTGATTAACTTTGTTGAGTTGTTCCTGAACATTAGAAGAATCAACATTCAATGAAGATGGTGTACCTTCTGCTTCAAACTCGGTTACGTCATCAGCAAATTCTTGATCAACGCTAAAGGCATCTGCATCAGGGTCATATTCAACGTGCTTAAGAACCTGAACACCTTTTAAAAATAAGGAAACACCTAGTCCACCTTTGTTGTAAGGGAAAATCGTAAAGGAAGCTCTGACGATACTGCCATTTCCAATAAGCTTTTCTTGATCCCAAGGTCTTAGGTTTGCATCAACTACTTTTGGTGCGCCTAATAATTCACCTTTGTTGCTTTTTTCCTTTCTTTTGAATTTGAATTTTATATAACCAGTTTCAATTTTATCTCCATTTTCATTTTCATAGGCTTCAAAGTCGTAAGGCAACCTACCTTTCTTTTTGCCATGAGCTTCCGTAAATTCTTCATCAATTTTGTTTCTTAAATGCAAGCAATCTTCTGGCTTCCATCGCATCCCCATAGTCCATTCATTTTCATTGCTGTATTTGTTTAATCTTGGAAGACCTAAAACACAAGCGAAGACTGATTCTCCTTTTGGAGTAACCAAAGATTGTGGCATTTGTTCTGTATATGTGCAGAGCTTAAAATATAACTCCTAGGATTAGGGGACGCAAGCCCCTTAAGAGTAGGCGTATGGGTTTTCTCCAGCAGTAAAGCCGACAGAATATTTTTCTACTGGTGGGCCGTCTATGTTCTTGATACCAGTGTTAGCAATGATTTCACTCCTTATTTTCTTTAACCATTTCTGTTTAAATGTTGTTCCAAGTTGCTTCAAAAGTAACTTATGTAAGTACTCAGCATCGGTTGGAATTGTTGCAAAACAGTCATGGTTTGTAAGGATTTGCACGTTTTGCACACTACATGTGGAGACTACTTGCAGGCACATGGCAGCATCAAAGCTAGTGATGGTGTTAGCCATTATTGAACGCTTAGTAATGCGAGCAGAAAACAGATCTTTATTTTCGTATTCGTTCCAAGGTGTCCATCTCCTTTTACCTCTTGTTAATGAGTGAACGCTCTTTCTTGGGTCAATCTCATCACCTAATTCAATAGGCCAACCAACAGGCGAAGTCCATCTAATTTTTTTGTTCTGTTCTAATACTTGTTTTGCAACTAGCTTCAACCATTTCTGCAATCTGAAGCTTGAGTTCAAATAATTATCCAGTGACGATTTAATTATTTTTGCCAAGTAGCCAGCAGGGGAAAGGTAATGATGTTGCCAGTCATAAACCATTTTGTCTGGGGCTTTCTCTTCTAATCTTGCAACCAAATAATCTACAAGCCCTAAGTATTGCGCCCCATATATTGCAGTCATACAGGGGAGTTTCATTAATGATCTATCTATCCCATATCCAAGCCAAAGTTCTGCAAATTTTTTCTTAGTTGGATTGCTTTGTAGATCCTTAGTAACTTCCAAGTGAACATGATCAGCAACGACTTGATATAAATCGCTCTTTCTATCACCAACACAATTTGTCCAGGCCGCCAATCTATAATCTCCAGTCAACATGCTTGAGATTGCAACACCACTACAACATTGATCTAATCTGATTGGACATTTAGAAATACTATTTGGATTGTCGATCTGTTCTTTAACAGCCCTGCACAGTTGTAGATATTGCCACTTATCTTTTGCATCTCTCCATAACTCAAGACGGTCTAACGGCGCTTCTGCTACCGCACACATCTGTTTAATATGATCTTCTCCCCACTTATGTCGTTCTAGCCATACATCATTGATTCCATAGTGTCCTGCTGCTGCTATTAATAACCATGAAAAACCTTCTTCACTACAGCGTTTACCCTTAGCAAAACTAATACAAGCCTTAGACCAATCTGGCCCTTGATGTGTTGCAAGTTTATTCAATGTGTAGATTCTTCCTCTTTGATCTGCGAAATATTGGTTGTAAACAGTACGTCCTGCGACCTCTTCTAATTCCCTTATGTCTTGTTCAATTTTATTTCTAATCGCTGCACCATTGTTGCGATCTTTTTGTGCGTCCCATCTCTCTTTTACATAATTTTTATATGCTTCTGATCCTATATGTTCTGTTGGTGCTACAGGTTCTTCTTTGGGGTCACGTTGGACTGGAAATAACCCACGAATATTGCAGTCCCACGCAGTTCTCATATCACTCACCATCGTTCTGTCGATTTCTACTGCTTGATCCTCTAAGTAGTGGACTGGTTTTTTAATTACCCTTAAATCTCTTTCAGTTATGTAATCAATATCATTTCTTGATCTAATAAATGGCTTGTTCTCTCCTCGCCTATACATTGTCCAACAAGGCTTAGGCTTGATTAATAAAGGCAGCCTTCTTACTGGTGTTGGCTTTGGTGGGTTCCTTTTAATAATTTCCTGAGTAGCTTTTGTTGCATCAACAATTGTTTTAATCTTTCCCTTGTTACTTAAAGGCAAGATCTCAATCAGATTTGTATTGGCAACAATGACCTGAAGTAATAAACCTCCCACCTCTTGTTTTTGAATTGCAGTCCAACTTTCATCTTCAATTCGTAGCTGCTGCAATATTCTTTTATTACTTAAAGCTTTTGCACCCTTCTTCTTTTTGATTAAACGCATCAAGTGAGGGTTCATCTTCTCAACTTTCCCTGCCCTTAATTCATCTTCTAATGCTCGGCCTATCCCTTTAGCTAAATCATTCTCATAAGGTCTAGAGCTAATGGTGTCTAGCACCACACTTAAAGCAATTGAAGATATAGTTCTTGGCCCTCTATTTGTGACATGTAAAAGCAAAGGCCATGCAGCGAAATGTGGCCCAGGCTTATGTGGATTTTCTAAAAGATCTTCTAATAATATTCCTAAGCCAATTGATATTTTTTCAGCGTTCTCATTAAATAAAACTCTTCCATACTCAGTAACACTTTCATTGCCCTGAGCTTTTAATTTTGCTCGGTCATTAATTGCTTTCCATTTAGCATTTTCTTTCTCTCTAGCCTCACGTTTTTTCTGAAGCGAAATGGTTTCAGTGGATGGAAAATTTGCGTTGTATTCCCCCTTTTTTACCACTTTTTCCATCTATTTACTCTCTACCTGTGTATTGCCCTTCTTTTCCCCCGAAACACTAGGTTTTAGAACTACTTTGCACTGGTGGAAAGGTCGCCATCGGATTTTAAGTCTGGTGGTTTCATCAAGAACACTGACTGGTACTAAAGGGCTTTCATTATTTTGATTGTAGATCATGGTGTAAAAAGTGCAAAAATTTGGTCTTGGTAGACGCATGATTGTGTGCAAGTTCCACCTAGGGTTATAGGATTGTAAAAACCACTTGCCAGCGTGGTGGAATTGGTAGACACACAGGACTTAAAATCCTGAGATGCGCAAGCATCGTACGAGTTCAAGTCTCGTCGCTGGTATTTATTATTCATAGTTTTTCCAACAATCTCTATAAGCAATTTCCAATTCAGGTACTTTTTTTAATAATTCATCTTTTGCTACTAATTTTTTTAGTCTTTTGTGCATGGCAATATTATTTTCTTTTAAAAATTTTTGATGTTCTTTTGATGCTCCTTTCATGCTTGTTTCATTGACAATGATTTGATAAGAAGTAACTAATCTCTCTTCTAATACAAGTTTTTTTTCAAGTTCTGCAACTCGTTTAAGTAACCACGTTGGATTCATTTTTCAAGAGCATCAATACAATCACTCAAGGCTATTGTATTTGTATGTAGATAAACTTGCACCGCCGCAAGGCTTTTCCATCCTCCAAATTGTTTAATTTTTAATAATTGAACACCTTTCTTTGCCAATTTTGTGGCGCAAGTATGCCTAGTGCAATGCCAAGTCAATCGCTTGTCATCTTCGATGCCCATTTCTCTTTTAACTTCTTTGATTAATCTTCTTAAAATGTTGTAAGTAATCTCATCTCTCCATACATAATCATCCTTTCTTTTTCCTTCTATCCAGGGCTTAATCGCTTGATACGCTCTATTTGTCATAGGAACAGTTCGAGGTTCTCCATTCTTTGATTTATAGATAAGCACTTCTTTAGTTTTTAAATTTACATGTTTAACTTTTACCCTTAATGATTCTCCCCACCTCGTACACATATCTAATGACCATTTAAATAGATCAACTAACTGTATGTAACCGCATTGAGTCCAGTATTGAATAAAAAATTCCTCTTCATCTTCTTCAAAACATCTCTTAGGTCTTTTCTCATCCTTTAAAAATGGTGGTAGTACTGGATATTCTTTTAAATGACCAAAGGTAATGGCAGCGCCAATCATTCCTTTTAAATAAGTTTGTTTCTTATTAACTGTTGTTGGTTGCTTGTCCTCAGATAATTGATCTTCTCTAAAGTCCTGCCATTGGTTTGCATCAATATCTTTTAATAAAAAATCCTCGCCAAAGAATCTAATAATTTGATTGCTTCCACCAATACAAGAATCCTTTGAAGCAAGGTCTTTCCATACTGTTCTTTCTGCTAACTTCTGCGCTTCACCTAAAGTTATATGCAGTTTTACTTGTCGTGTTTGTTTAGCTTTTTTCTTAAATAACTCATTAAATTCTTTTTGCTTTGCAAGTGCATCTTGCTTTGTTTTGCAACTTGTTTGTCTTCTAGCGCCATTGATAGTGACATCAACGACATAGCCCTTTTGGACTTTGCGGACAGTTCCTAGCATGATTCAGTTTGGGTGGTGGTTGTTGTTAGTTAGTAAATGAGTGCCAGGGGCGTGGCAGTTGGGCTAAATATTTCAAACAATTCTCATGGGTCATTGTGTGATCTTCTCTGTAATCATCAAAGAGATGATGCACCTCAACTTCATTTTCATAGCACCAGAAAATCACTGAATCTTTACTTGCGATTCGAGCATCATCAACTTCAAAACCAAAATGTTCTTTACCTTTCTCCTTACCTTGTGGGCCTGCAAAATTGTTGGTCATAACAGCGTTATGCTCAAGGTATTTAGTCCATAAATGTTTTAAAGATGGACAATACTGTTGGTAGTAGTCCCTAGTTGAATTGTCAGTCATGGTGATTTGGGTGGTTGTTGTTGTTTAAATTTTGTCTAGCTGACGTTTCAAAGATTTCCCTTTGGACTTCAGCCAAACACAAAATCGACGGCCTTCTTCAGGGTCAGGCCGAACTTCTAATAATTCATGGCCTTTATACCCTTTTCGATGCGTTTCACCTAAAGCATTAATCGTTCGGCTAACTGTTGAGTTAGTCAGGTTTAGCGCCTCTTCGATCTCTGCATAAGTACATCCTTCATTCTGACAAATGAAGATAAACACTTGCACGTGATGTAGTGGCATCCCTGTAGGATTAATTGTGGCAAAAGCATCAAGAGCCTTTTCCAGTTCAAATAAATCCATCCGTCATAGTGTCTCCTATCCCTAGGAGTTAAGCGTTGGGTTAGTACAAACCTAACGTGTTTTGTCTGCACCTGCGTATCGTGAATTACTTTGTGTGTTTTTGTTAACTTACGAATTTCAAAGAGATTGAACTCCTTGTAATTACTACGAATCGGAATAGCAAGGCTAAAAAGCAGTTGTTGTCTCAAAAGAAGAATCGTCGAAGGATTTATTTTTAAGAGCGTCGCCTATCCCTAGGAAACAAGAATGATTATTACTATACATCTGCATCTATACATACCATAAGTACTACTTATCTAAGTAACATTTAATTAGCTTTTCACCTTCATTTGTAAGCATCAATTGATACCCACGTTTATGTGGGTGTTCTCTCCTTTTTATTAATGGCTCACCTCCTTGATTAATCCACTTCCCTGCTGAGTAGCGGCCTCTACCGCTTAAGTAATTAACAACTCGAACAATATTGGTTCTAGGAAATGGGCTTCCATCATCTAGAAACATTGCTTTTTGTAAATCATTCATATTATCAATTCCTGATGCAACCAATAGCAACGCTTCCACCTGTGTAGTAGAAATTTGCCTACTACTTTTGCGAAACTCACTTAAAAACATTGCAAACTTGTGAGTATCAATCATTTTTTAACCTCCTTTGATCGTGGTTTGCTTTTAGGTTTCGTTGCTAGACCTCGTTCCTGGCTGGATTCCATTAATTCAACCAGCTTTTCTAAGGCATTTGCACACCTATTGAGATCAATTTCAGCGTCAGATTTAAAGACTCTTTGCATTGTCCTCCTCCTTAGAAATTTCAATCCATAGCTCTTTATTTTCTGAAAGTATCAAGACATGATTAAGCGCTTTCGCTATCGTTTCTTGATTCTCTTTTAATTGATAAAGCAATTTAAACAACGTCTTTACTTCCTTATGTAAGCTACCGAGCCTTTGGGCAAAGGTAGCTAATGATTCCATCACGTTTAATCTATCCCCTTGAGATAGTTGCCTAGCCCTCGCTAACTCGTAGCCAAGATCATCAAAATCTATTTTATCTTTAGTCATTTGACCTCCTGTTGTTTTACAAGTTTTTCTAAAATTTCAATTAAATTGGAAAAATTTATTGTCTCAAAATCTTCCCAGTTAGATAAATAATCAACGTGATCTAAGTCAGGTGTCCCATATTTAAACAAAGGCGCTGACATAAATAAACCATCTTTCATCCAATATCCTCTATCAGTTTTTTTATCACGATAAAGCCACATACAACCGTAATCACCTCCTCGAAAATATTCAAAGTCAGGGTCATAAGAATCACTTTTAATCCATTGATTCTCAGTTTCAAAAGAAAGAAATTTACTCATTAGTTCACCTCCTTTAATGGTTCTGGGTATTGGTCAGTTAGATGATGAAACCATGCGTCCTCCTGAGCCGCATAAATAGCGGCTTTATCAGGATCAGGTAAGTTGATTTCTTCTAACCTAAGTTGATTGTTTTTCACTTGAATTAGTCCTCCAATAGTTAATAAGTTTGGTAAGCTCATCTATTCGCTTTTGCGCTAGATAAATCTTCTCTTGAGTAGTGTTATTTA
>Ga0114932_10004104_pt1 | contig 13859 bp, 11 predicted proteins | sample 2SBtaG_2_FD_87286 | JGI IMG/M metagenome (GOLD analysis project Ga0114932, IMG submission 87286) | Deep subsurface microbial communities from Kolumbo volcano to uncover new lineages of life (NeLLi) - 2SBTROV12_ACTIVE470 metaG | ecosystem: Environmental > Aquatic > Marine > Volcanic ...
AGAGGTTATATGAGAGAATTTACAGCTGAACGCTTCTATAGAGAGCTAAGGGTTGATCGAATATGGGAAGGAACTTCTGAGATACAACGACTTATCATTGCCAGAGGTTTAATAAATAAAGGCCTGAAAAAGTTATAATTTAACCCTCTTTATCAGGAGTTAAAGTTTTGGATCAAAAACCATCTATTTTGGACTGGATTTATATTCTTGGGCTATCGGCTGTTTGGGGAAGTGCCTTTGTTTTTATAAGAATCGCAGCTCCTGAATTAGGCGCTATTGGTTTGGTCTTCCTGAGATTAGTTATCGCTTCTTTACTGTTAGGTATGATTTTTCTTAAAAAGCATCATTGGTCTATTTTTAAGAAAAATTTATTACCTATCATAGTTATTGGTGCAACTAATGTTGCTCTCCCTTTTTATTGTTTTGCTTATGCAGCGTTACATATTAACGCAAGCTCTATGGCAGTCATTAATGGCAGCACTCCATTGTTTGCTTTCATTTTTTCAATGCTTATTTTGGGATTCAAATTTAGAATCATACAATTTAGTGGGATAGTGATAGGTTTAGCTGGTTTAATCATCTTTGTTGGATTCGAATCACTAGACTTTAATTTATTACCTATATTAGCTGCAGCAATGGGCGCTGCTTTTTATGGCATCTCAATGGTTTATATCTATAAACTCAATATAGTTGATACAAAAGCAATGGCAGCTATCACGATGATCATTGCAGCTGTTTTAATTAGCCCTTTTTTATACCTTGAGCCACTTAACCTAGTGGGATTAAGTACAAAAGCTCTCTTCAGTATTCTCTTTTTAGGGATTTTTTGCACCGGTTTAGCTTATATTCCTTACTTTATTTTAATCAAGAATATTGGTCCTATTAGCACCTCAATTATCGCCATGTTAGTCCCACTCTTTGGTATGCTTTGGGCTTACCTTTTGCTAAAAGAAACAATAACATTGACAATGCTAGGAGGTTGTTTGTTAATTATTATGGGCGTGCTTCTGACTAATTTAAGCGGGAATGGAAGCTCAAAAAACCTTAATAAGAATTTAGATAATTTATAATCTTTATTCTAATAATGATGAAAATTTTTAAACTAACATTTTTAATACTTCTGATTGCTCAGGCATCGCATTCTGAGGGGGTTGTTAGTTTCTATAATTGGGCCGATTATATTGGCGAGAATACGATTGAAAACTTTGAAGAAGAATATGGAATTAAGGTCAATTATGATACTTATGACTCCTCTGAAATTGTCGAAGCAAAGCTTTTAAGCGGTAATTCTGGATATGATCTCGTTATGCATTCTGCCATGTACTCCAAAAGATTAATGCCAATTGGAATTTTTCATCAGATAGATAAATCAAAAATAAAAAATTATGAATTAATCAACCCTGAACTCTTAAAAATGCTGAGCGTGGTCGATCCTGGCAACCAAATGATGATTCCTTATAGCTACGGATCCACAGGCATTACCTATAATGAGGATATGATTCTTGAAAGATACCCTGATGCTCCTATCGGTAGTGGGGACATGCTATTTGATCCTGAAGTAGTCTCTAAATTTGCAGACTGTGGAATTAGTGTTCTAGACTCGCCAACCGATGTGGTGCCAACAGCTCTTATGTACTTAGGTTATCCCGATGATTCAAGAGATCCAAAAGCACTCAGAGAAGCAGAAGATTTATTACTGGGGGTGAGACCCTATATTAAAAAATTTACCTCGTCGACACTACTTAATGATTTGCCAAACGGAGACTTATGTATGTCCCAGAGTTGGGCAGGAGACTATGCCACAGCTAAGATGAGATCTGAGGAAGCTGGAAAAGCAATTAACCTTAAATACTTCGTGCCCTCAGAAGGTAGTCTACTGTGGTTGGACATTATGGTCATTCCCAATGATGCACCAAACCTAGAAAATGCCTATTTATTGATGGATTACTTGACGAGACCAGAAGTTAGTGCGGATTTTGTCAATCTAACACACTATGCCAGCCCTCTTCCATCTGCTGATAAATTCCTTAAGGATGGTGTCAGGGAAGATCCTGCAATATATCCGACGCCTGAGATCATGAACCGTTTATCTCTTACTCCAGTAGATCCACCAAAGTACAACAGAATGAAAACCAGAATATTTACTAGATTCAAAACCAATCAAAAAAGAAAGCAATAAACGAGAAAAAATATGAGTGAAAATCCACAGGCATTTATTCAAATAAGGGAAATTAGTAAACATTTTGGTGATGTCATTGCTGTCAACAAAGTAGATCTCGACATTAAGAAAGGAGAGCTCTTCTCAATTCTTGGTGCCTCTGGTTCCGGTAAAACCACATTATTAAGAATGATGGCAGGACTCGAAATTCCAACTGAAGGTAAAATTTTTATTGATGGAATCGACATGACCAATGTCCCACCCTATAAACGTCCTGTGAATATAATGTTTCAAAACTATGCTCTTTTTCCTCACATGACAGTTTTTGACAATATAGCCTACGGACTAAGAAAAGAGGGTACAACCAAGGTAAAGATTGATGACAAAGTCAGGAAAATGCTCGCCCTAGTAAAACTCTCTGATTATGGGAAAAGAAAACCTAATCAATTATCAGGGGGTCAATCTCAACGAGTGGCGCTTGCAAGATCCTTAATTAAGGAACCAAAGGTACTGCTTCTCGATGAACCTCTAGCTGCTTTGGATAAAAAATTGAGACAAAGCACTCAATTTGAACTTATGGACATACAAGAAGAACTCGGCGTCACCTTTGTGATCGTTACCCATGATCAAGAAGAAGCCATGACTCTTTCAGACCGAATAGCAGTAATGGAGGAAGGTGAATTTGTACAGATTGGAACTCCAAATTCAATCTATGAGCATCCTAACAGTAAATTTGTTGCGGACTTTATCGGAAACATCAACATGTTTGATGCCAAGGTTATCAGTTCTGGTGAGCAAGGATTAAATATAACCTGTAAAGCACTGGGGGGTGATATTGTCATGAAAAATTCCAGTCAAACTATTCATGCCACAGATCTTTCAGTTGCACTAAGACCTGAGAAGGTAATCATTGATAAGCAACAACCAAGTAATGAAAATATAGATTATGTGTCTGGGGTTGTCGAAGATTTTGGATATTTTGGAAATCTTTCAATCTTTCGAGTAAGGACCACCAACGGAGACATCATCCAAGTCAGCAAACAAAACAGAGTCAGGATAGAGGATACAATCACATGGGAAGATCAGGTCTATCTATCTTGGGAGCCAGAAAGTCTAATTGTATTGGATAAATAGTGTCTGGATTACTGATAAATGTAGATAATTCATTCAGAGAAAGGCTCTGGAAAAATCTTATTATTGCCATACCGTATTTTTGGCTTCTGTTGTTCTTCTTGGCGCCTTTCCTTATTGTTCTAAAAATTAGCCTAGCTGACCCAATCGTTGCACAACCGCCATTTACTCCTTTGCTTCAAGAGAGTGATGACGGGGTTATGTCGATCTACGCCACATTCAATAATTACAAGTACCTCTTTCAAGACTCTCTCTATTTTGTGACTTATCTTAGTTCAGTCAAATTAGCATTTATTTCTACTGTTTTCGCACTACTGATCGGTTACCCGATTGCATATGGCATTGCCAGATCACCACAACCCACTAGAAATGTCCTCCTCTTACTAGTGGTTATTCCTTTTTGGATTTCATTTCTTCTCAGAGTTTATGCCTGGATGGGTATATTGAAAACAAAAGGCTTACTGAATGGATTTTTACTCTGGACAGGGATCATTAATGAACCCTTGGAACTTCTATACACAGATACGGCTGTCTACATTGGTATGATTTATTCATATTTGCCATTCATGATTCTTCCGCTTTATGCAAACCTTGAAAAATTGGATATAAGATTGCTTGAGGCAGCATCAGATTTGGGAGCCAAAAGATGGGAGGTATTCAAAGATGTCACGCTTCCACTTTCAATGCCTGGAATTATTGCAGGATGCTGTCTGATGTTCATACCTGCCATTGGTGAATATGTTATTCCAGCCTTGTTAGGTGGTGCTGATACATTAATGATTGGTAGAGTGTTGTTTGATGAGTTCTTCTTAAACAGAGACTGGCCAGTAGCTTCAGCTGTGGCAATTGTTCTGGTGCTTTTGTTGGTTTTACCAATAGTCTATTTTCAAAAAAGACAAAATCAGGAACTTTTGAGCGAATCATGAACCAAAGATCCACATTCATATTCTCCATGCTATGTTTTGGCTTTGCGTTCCTCTATATTCCAATTGTTTTGGTCATCATCTACTCATTTAATGATTCAAAACTAGTTACTGTTTGGGGTGGCTGGTCAATCAGATGGTATTTGGAATTGTTTAATAATGAGAATATCCTTAATGCTGCTCTATTAAGCTTTAAAATCGCAGCAATCACGGCAACTTGTGCAACTATTTTTGGCACAATGGCGGGCTTGGTATTAGCAAGATTAAGGCAATTTAGAGGACGCATGCTCTTCACCGGAATGATTGCTTCTCCGTTGGTGATGCCAGAAGTAATAACTGGTTTGTGCTTGTTGCTTCTTTTTGTCAACCTTCAAAATCTTATTGGCTGGCCTAGTCAAAGAGGCATGAACACAATCACGATTGCACACATTACCTTCTCGATGGCTTATGTCGCAGTGATTATCCAGTCTCGATTAACAGAAATTAATGAATCATTAGAAGAAGCTGCAATGGATCTTGGAGCAAGGCCAGCGAGAGTAATATGGGATATTACCCTACCGATTATCTTCCCCGCTATGGTTTCAGGATGGTTGCTCGCATTTACTCTTTCTCTTGATGACTTAGTGATCTCAAGCTTTGTATCTGGGCCCGGAGCCACCACCCTACCGATGCTAATTTTTTCTAAAGTTAGATTGGGAATCTCGCCTGATATCAATGCATTAGCTACTATATTAATCCTCGTGGTTGCGATAGGAGTTAGCATTGCTGGATGGATAATTCATCGTCAAAAACAATCTAAACCTATATCCTAAGCGCTCTTAATTTAATTTTATTATGGCTAAAGACGATATTTCAGCATTAAAAGCCTCCTTTGAGAGAGCTAAAGCATTTCTCAATGCAGGTGATGCCAAAATGGCTGAAAAAATTTGTCGATCTTCATTGAATGAAATTTCAAGTGGTGACCCAAACCTGCAAGTGTTACTTTGTGTTTCCCTTATCCGTCAAGGGCGTTCCGGGTCAGCAGTGAAAAGATTAAAACATGCCCTAAGAATGTTCCCAGATTTTCCACAAGCACACGAGGAACTCGGCAATGCTTTATTAGCCCAGAATAAACCAGAAAAGGCTATTGACTCTTTTAGAAAAGCCATAGAATTAAATCCAGAAAACCCAAATGCCCTTATAAAGTTAGGAAAAATATACTCAGCTCTTGGCAGAAAAGAAGAAGCTGAAGAATCCTATAAATCAGCTTTGGCTCTAGATCCAATTCAGGAACAACTGGCCACTGCCACTCAATTGTTTTCCAGAGGTGAAGTTGAGAAAGCAGAACAACTATGTAGAGAGGCATTGAAGAAAAAACCTGACGATGTTAACGGACTTCGTCTACTTGCATCAATTGCTTCAAAGATGGAACAAAAAGAAGATGCAATTGTTCTTCTTGAAAGAGCTGTGGAACTAAAACCCAAATTTGCAGGGGCTTGGGCTGATTTAGCTGAATCATATTCTGAAATAGAGAACTATGGAAAAGCATTAGATGCCGTTCAACGAGTTATTCAATTACAACCAGAGTTGCCGTTTGGCTTTATGATTCGAGGAAGCATTCTAGGGAAAATGAGTGATCATGATGGAGCTTTGCAATCATACAAAGATGCTTTGGATATTGAACCAGATCATATGGGCAGTAACATGGGTCTTGGTAATGTATTAAAAACTGTTGGTAGATATGATGAGTCTGTCACTGCGTATAAAAAATGTATTGAAATCCAACCCTTATTTGCAGAAGCCTACTGGAGCTTAGCTAACCTTAAAACATATAACTTTGATGATTCTGAAATTCTAGAAATGGAAAAGTATGTAACAAATGACGTGATGCCAATCAGCAATAAAGCCTTTTTCCATATTGCTCTTGCTAATGCTAAAGAAAAACAAAAAAAGTATGAAGAAGCATGGGAGCATTTTGAAACAGGGAATAACTTTAGAAGGCAAGAAGAAGTTTATGATTCTGTGCAAACTCAAGTAACACATGATCAACTGATTGAAGTATTTAATGAAGAGCTTGTTCAGTCTACAAAAGGTAAAGGATGTCAAAGTGATTCGCCAATTTTGATTGTTGGACTTCCCAGATCTGGCTCTACATTGATTGAACAAATTTTGGCAAGCCACTCGAAAGTTGAAGGAACAAAAGAATTGCCTGATCTATCTTTACTTGCTAGAAAATTAACTCAATCAAGACCTCAAGGTGTCAAATATCCTTATGCAGTCAAGGACATGTCAGATAATGAGTTAAGTGAATTTGGTGAGGATTATTTAACCACTACTAAGAGATACAGAACCAACAAACCATATTTCATTGATAAAATGCCAAATAATTTTGCAAACATCGGCTTTCTAAAGATGATATTACCTAATGCTAAAGTTATTAATGCTCAACGTAACCCTCTGGATAGTTGCATCAGCTCCTATAAACAACTCTTCTATAAGGGTCAATCATGGAGCTATGATCTTTTTGAGATTGCAGAATATTATCTTGAATACCAAAGAATTATGGATCATTGGCATACTATATTTCCTGGAGAGATTCTTGATTTAAAATATGAAGCTCTAATTAATGATCAGAAATCAGAAACAGAGAGACTACTAAAATATTGTGGATTAGATTGGGAAGAAACATGTTTGAAATTCTATGAAACCAAACGATCCATCAATACAGCAAGCTCAGAACAAGTCAGGAAGCCTCTTTATAAAGGAGCAATGTATGCTTGGAAAAATTATGAAAGCCATATTGGAACTTTAATATCTACACTTCAACCCATAATTGACGGATTAGATAAAGAAAATCAGAACTAACTTTAACTCAATGATTTTGCTTTAGCTTTTATAGCTGGAGGCATGTAGTCGAAAATAAAAGTAATTCTATCCTCATCGCCTCGATTCATAACACTGTGGGTGGACTGGTTGTTAACTTCATAAGCCTTACCAACCTTTAGATGAAATGGTCGACCAGCTATTGTAAATCTGACATGATCATTAGTTGTTATTGGAATATGTATACGGTGTGCAACATGAAAGGAAGGATGTTTATCTGTGTGTGGAGTAATCCTCTCACCAGCAAATAACTTGGCAGCCATAGCTCTAATAATCATGCCTCCCGGCTCATAATGTTTGTTAATAATATGATCCATTAGTGGCACAGCAATATCTGCAAGAGAATCCCAAGCGACCTCTTTTGAAACAGTCATCTCAGGCCAGCCATCGCAAAAGACTAGAACCAAAGAACTGGTTTTTTTATGCACATCAAACATCTCCTGACGACTTAGGTTCTCATTCCAAGTCTTATCATCAAGAGATAAGATTCTATCTCTTAAAGGCATATAATCTATATCACCAAGTTCCTTTAATGGTTCATCTATGTTCACAATTCATACCTAAAGCAATTATTTATAAGAAGTTTACTTAAAGATTTAACCTCTGTAAAAAAGAAACATTCATTTTATGCAATATTAATCAGAATAAAAACAATATTTATTAGCCATTAGTAACAACTTAAACAACTACCAGATCTCAACATGTTGTTATATTGCAACAAAGAATACATTTGAGCTTAGAAATAATAAAAAAAGACTGTGGATTAATGCTTGTATTATGCTTATTATTATATAGTATCTTTATGGAATATGCCTTTAGCTATGGCTATGGGCGTGCCATATTTAATATAGAAATTTTTTAAACTAGGGAAAAAATTATGTCAACACTAACTAGGACTCAAAAAGTTACATCAGTAGCAGCTGCGGTCTCTGCAGCATTAGCTGGCTACACGACAACACAGGCACAGCTAGAAGAAATTATAGTAACAGCTACAAAGAAAGCTGAAAGCCTTCAAGATATTGCCGGTAATGTTCAAGCAATCACTGAAGATCAACTTAAAAAAGCTCAAGTCGTCAATATGGAGGATTATGCAAAACTAATCCCAAGTATGAGTTATGTTAATTACACTCCTGGAACCGGTAAAGTTTACTTCCGTGGTATTGCAGACGATAACGGCACCTTTATATCTGAGGAATCAACAGCCCTATACATCGATGAACAGCCAGTTACACAATCTGGTATGGCGGTTGATGTAAGAATGGTTGATATAGCTCGTATTGAGGCACTTTCAGGCCCGCAAGGAAGTCTATATGGGTCAAGCGCACAATCGGGAACAATTAGAATTATTACCAATAAACCAGACCCTAGCGGATTCTCAGCCAGTGCTGATATGACCCTAAGAGCGTCAGCAACATCCCCTAGAAATGAAGACAGCTGGGACATCAGCGGTATGGTTAATATTCCAATATCTGATAATTTCGCTATCCGTGCTGTTGGCTTTACAGCTGAAGATGGCGGTTATGTTGATGTTGTAGAGGGTACTAGTGCTAGATTTGGTCTTAATAAAAATACAGATTTTAACCCTTTAGCTGTTCGAGAAGATGTTAACACCTTCAAATCATCTGGTGGAAGAATCTTTGGTAGATGGGATACTGAGGGTGGTTATATTCAGGCTGGACTCTCAGCGCAAAATAACAGTGCAGATGGTTACAACTATTTTGACCAAAGCGTGGGCGATCTTCAAAGAATTTCATTCTATGATGAACCAAGAGATGATGATTGGACTCAACTGTCGTTGACGGTAGAGCATGATCTTGGCTTTGCTAAGTTAATATCCGCGACATCTTATTTCGATAGAGACGTTTATTACGTAAATGACAGATCTGTCTACTCAATGTACTTTGGTACTTTCTGTTATTACTACAATGGAGCGCCAGCAGGTTGGAGTAAGTACTGCTTCCAACCAGTAGGCACCGCGTATTGGTATAATGACGTTCCTGGGTTTAATGAGTTGTATCAATGGAACTCGTCAAAAACTCAAGAGTTTAGATTATCTAACCAAACTGATGATCTTGACTGGGTGGTAGGTCTTTTCTACCAAGAACGAGAAGAAGGATGGGACTTCTTCACTCAAACAGTTGACTACAGAAATTCAGTGGGTTTTCAAAATCGCTTGAATTATATCACTTACTATTTACCTGATAGACTTCCGCTTGCACCAACTGATGTTTGGTGGGCATCTTACGATAGAACGGAATGGGAAACTATGGCAGTGTTTGGTGAAATCAACTATCGGTTTGATGAGAATTGGGAATTAACAGTTGGTGGGAGATATTTTGATCGTTCAGCTGATAAAACTTATTGGGTAGAAAACCCGAAAGGTGCATTAACTGCTGATGGAATTCTACCTAAGAATAAGAGAGATAATCCAAGTAATACAGACTTCGTGCCTAAAGTAAGCATTAAATATAATGTCAATGATGACACTATGGTGTATGCCCTTTATTCAGAAGGCTACCGACCAGGTGGCGTAAATAGAGGAAGATCTTCTGCTCCTATTTATCCTGATTCATATGAAGCCGACTTCTTAGATAACATGGAAATCGGTGTTAAATCCACACTTATGGACGGCCTACTAAGATTAAATGCTACTTATTTCACAATGGATTGGGATAATTATCAAATAGAGTTAGTTGATCCAAGTAATTTGCCTTGTGGATCCGCGGGTGCTTACCCTGCACCACAGTGCGGACAGCCTTGGCAGAAAGTTGTAGCTAACCTTGGTTACGCTGGGTCTGATGGACTCATGCTAGAGGTTCTAGCTGCTATTGGAGACAATACTGAGTTAGGTTGGAACTCTCAATGGGTAAAGGCAGAAACTGTCACAGCATTAGCTGATGGAAGCGCTCCAGCTGGCTCTAGAATGCCACAAGTTCCAGAGTTTAAAACTAATCTTTGGGTTGAGAAATCAATAAATATCAGTGCATTTGGAGGGACTGAAGGGTTTGTAAGAGCCTCAGTGAGTCATACAGGTGATACCGTTAGTGCCGTACAACCTGCTTATCAATTCATTCAAAAATCATACACCGTTGCGGATGCAAAAATGGGCATTCTAGGTGATGATTGGGAACTCAATTTCTTCATCAATAATATAACTGATGAAAGAGCAGAAATTGCAGTTAATGATTGGTATTTTGACTTCTTCTTTGGTCGTGCTAGACAATATACTAACCGACCAAGAGAAATGGGAATTAGATACACCAAACGTTGGTAATATTTTTCAGTAAATAATAGAAAAGCCCCCGCAAAGGGGCTTTTTTATTTTCTAAAGCAATATACAATGTTTTGAAATGTTTTTTATTTAAGGCAATAACATGATTGGAACCGGACCATACGATTCACTAAGAGATTACATGGAAGCTATTGAGACTCATGGAAACGTTATAAGAATAAAAGAAATTGATCAAGACGCTTATGAGTTGACAGGTTTTATGTATAAGTTGCTTGATAAACATGGGTGGCTTGGTGCTCCATCTGTAATAGTTGAGAAAATAAAGATTTCTGGCGAATGGATTGATGGACCAATCATCATTAATCAATATGGCATGGGTGGTCATGAAGCTTTGGCTGTAGGAGTGTCTCTTGATGAAATTGAAGAAGGAGAACACATTCTCAATTACAAGAAAGCACTTAGTAAGATGATGGAGACAGGAGATATAACTCCTATTAAGACCACTGAAATTGATAAAGCAGATGCGCCTAGTAAAGATGTCATCCTCAAAGAAGATGAAATTAATATTTTAGATTTCCCATTTATTCAAACCAATCCCGGTGATAATGGAAGATTCATCAATACTGGTAATCTCATCACAGTTCACCCAGATCAAGGTAGGAATGTTGGCACCTATCGAATGCAGATTAAGGGGCCAAGAAAAATTGGTATCAGTCCAGAGAAGAATCAGGATGGTTGGAAATCTTTGATGAACACTGAAGCAGATGTAGCACAAGCGGTTGTTGTATTGGGTACCGATCCAATTGTTTTTGCTATGAGCAGCTCAAAAACTGCAAGAACAGGGCAAGATGAACTCGAAATAGCTGGAGGATTCAAAGGAGAATCTATTGAAGTGGTCAAATGTGAAAATAGTGACATTCTGGTACCTGCAAATGTAGAAATGATTATTGAGGGTGAAATTCCACTCAATGACTTTGAGCCAGAAGGTCCTTTCGGAGAAATGTATGGTTATATGGGCAAGCCACATGAAGAAACGTTCTACATGAACATCAAAACAATTACACATCGCGTTAATCCGATGTTTGTTAATCAATTCACTGGGGTAACAAGAGGCTATGTTACCACTCCAGGTGAAGCAGCTTCCCTAAGAGGGTTCTCCAAATTTATGCCTGAGTTAAGAGGGTTTCATATCCCAATAGATCATGTTGGATTTCTGTTTCTCAGTATTGAAAAAACCAAACCCAATCAGGGAATAGAGCTTGCAGAGAAATTCAATTTCTTGCCGTTAGGAAAAATCGTTATTGTGGTTGATGAAGATGTGGATATACATAACTCCAAAGAAGTTTTTCAAACGGTTGGAGCTAGATGGCAACCATATCCAGGAGCAAAAATCATTGAGGATACTGCTGGTTTCTTTTTAGACCCCAGTGCAGTAATAAGAGGCAGATCATCCAGGATTCTTATTGATGCGACTCGGCAGTTACCAGAAGAGAATGGTCCATCCCCCTATCCGAAGCTAAATAGAGAACTTCTGCTTGAACATGCTCCAGAAATATTTGATTTAGTAGAAGATAAATGGGGTCACTTAATACAAGGAGATTAATATGACAAATGAATCTAATTTAAAACCTTTCGCTGCAGGCGATATATTTGCGGGAGCTACTCTGCTCAATAATCCTAATGATGATCATGCGGGTGACGGAAGGATAATACAATTCGATACCGACCTTAATGAAAAGGGAACACTATGGCCAAAAAATACTACGCATTTGATAGGTGGACTCAAGTTTGATAACCACCAAAACTTATGGGCTTTTGACAGCCAACATTATTCAAATATAAGAATAGATACCAATGGCAACCAATTAGAAGAAGTAGATTTTGGTTCTCGCTCATATTCCAATGCCTGTTTCACAAGAGACGGAAATATCTTTTTAGGAGAGCATCTTGTGGGGGATATATCCAACAATAAGGCTCTTGAAGGTCCTCGTAAACTTGGGACTGTACTTCCTTTTATGCCTGAAACTGAACGATATGGTGATGGCAATCTTTATAAATTCTCAAGCTCTGGAGAACTTTTGGAATCCTATGAATCAGAAACACATGGTGGCATGCCAGGGTTTTTAGGGGTTACTTCATCTACCATTGATCCAGACGAATCAAAAATCGTTTATATTTCTGAATTAGGTAACCGAATCTTTCAATACGATATTATTAATAATCAACAAATGGATGATTTAATCACTTTTGAGCCTGACAGTGGCAATCTTGTTATTGCTATAAGTTATGCACCAAACGGTGATTTTTATTCCATTAAAGCTAACTTTAGAGAGGGTTTTGCTCTCTGCCAACATGACCCATATTCTGGTGAAATTATTAAAGAGAAAATATTACCAGGTCCTGGATGGGCATCACTTTGTCTTTCCAGTGATAATGAAACAGCTGTTATTGGTAATTTCTTCAACGGACAAATTGGAAAATTTGTTATCGATACTGGAGAGATAATCGCTAGAGCAGAAACTAATGTGGAACGGTCATTAGCAGGGATAGCCGAGTTTAATTAATGCCAAGCTACCATGGAATAGTCTTACCGTTATAATTGACATAAGCAGCGGTGTTATCCACAGTTATATTTTCAATATTACGAATCATATCAGCGACAGCAACTTCGGGTGGTCTCATAGGAAAAGGAAGACCAGTCATAAAGTCAGTGTCGGTAGCCCCTGGATTTACCATTCCTACAGCTATGCCTCTGCTCTTAAGCTGAAGAGCAAGATTAACCATTAACATATTTAGCGCCGTCTTACTTGATCGGTAAAAAAATAAACGGGCTCCACGTTTTAAAGCCTTATCTATTGATCCTTCACTACTAGACACCGTAATAATTTTTTTCAGCTGGCTATCCCTAACATGAGGGTAAAAAGCCTCTGCCATTTTCATGGGCCCTATTGTGTTCACTGCTAATACGTCTTCATAAACCGTGTAATCCATTGTGCCAAAAATTTGTTTGCTGGATCCCCCAGAGATTCCTGCATTATTGAGTAGTACATCAATTGGAGTATCACTAAGCTGAAGCGCCAGCTCGTCAATTCTATTATGATCAATAACATCCAACTGCATAATACTTAAGTGATCTGGGTAATTCTGTTTTAGATTATTTAATTCATCTGCTCTATCTGGGTTACGGCATGTAGCAATAACTTTCCAACCTTTCTGTAAATATTGTTTTGTAAATTCTAGTCCAATGCCACGGTTTGCACCTGTAATTAAAGTGGTAGGAGTATAGCCTGTTTCTTCTGATCTAAGCTGATCACTGAACATTGGCCCTACAAATAGAGTAACGGTGAGAAAGACGGTAAGTAATTTTGATAGATTGTTCATGTTTTTTATTGATTCATTTTAAATATATAAAGATTTAACTCAATGGAATTTTATCAAGTACCCAACCTTTTTGTTTTTTTCGCTCTGGGGAAGGAATGGCAAATGCTTTTTTACCGGTGTCTTGCTTGACAGCTTCGGTGTTAATTTTCCATCCCTTTTTTTGCCATCCTGA
>Ga0114932_10004108_pt1 | contig 13851 bp, 7 predicted proteins | sample 2SBtaG_2_FD_87286 | JGI IMG/M metagenome (GOLD analysis project Ga0114932, IMG submission 87286) | Deep subsurface microbial communities from Kolumbo volcano to uncover new lineages of life (NeLLi) - 2SBTROV12_ACTIVE470 metaG | ecosystem: Environmental > Aquatic > Marine > Volcanic ...
GCTAAGCGCTTGGCTAAATATAAGCCCATGCCCGCGCCATCTGCTTTGCTGCTCACATGAGGCTCAAATAGCTGAGTGAGAACATGTGTTTCAAAACCACCACCTTGATCTTCAACTTCCACAAATAACGTGTTTTGCTCTGAATAGGCATTTACCTCAATAGATTGGGTGTTTTGACTTGCTTGTTGCGCTTCAATGGCATTGACTAGCAAGGTGTGCAACATAGCGCGGATCTCAGATTCAGCCCCTTGTATAGACAAATCTTGCTGTACCTGAATATCAAGGTCAAAATCAAGTTGGCCTACTTCAAGCTGAATATCTTGAAGTACCGCAGCAATTGGGACGGTTTGTGCTCTAGAAGAGTGCTGATTACTCAGCTGCAATAAGGCACTGATGCTCTTATTCAAATGGGCAATTTTATTATCGGCAATGGTTTTTAAACTGTGCTTGAGTTGGTTGTCTTGGCTTTGCCAAAACTGCTCAAGTGTGAGGCCCAAAGTGTGTAATGGATTTCTCAAAGAGTGTGCAATAGCGCGACTTAACTCGCCGAGTTCCGCCAATTGTTTTTGTTGTTGTAGCTGTTTTTCAACTTGATTGAGTTGATCGAGCTTGTTGCTGGTGGCATTAAAACTGTCAATGCAAGTTGCAATTTCACCGACGCCCTGTGCAGGCAGTTGAGTACCAAGATTACCGTCTGATAAATCCTTAAAGCCTTGCTTGAGTGCAGTAATTGGCTGGGTGAGGCGATGAACAAAGTACAGCATTAAACCAACGGCAATGAGTGTCGAAAGTGCAATACTCCACAGGATGAGCGAAGTGAAGCGTTCGACGCTATGACTTTGGGTATGGCTGTTATGTTCAGTACTGATAATCTTCCTGATGCTTTTGTCATCTTCAAAATGAAAGAATACAGAGTTAACTTCATCTTTGAGTGATTCTGCTTTAATAGTAACAACGGGTTTTACAGGCTGTGTTGGTATTGGTGGTTTGCTTGGTTCAGGTACTTTTGAATTATCCTGAGGTTGTGGTGGTTCAGGTGGTCGCTCTAAGGTGTTTGAAATGGTCACTTTGTCAGACAAAATCACGACTTTAGGGATATCACTATCTAATTTGTGAATGATTTGATTGATATCTTCTCGCGCTTTACCAATTAGTTGCTTAGTGATTACTTGTGATTGTTCAGTAATATCAGCACTGACTTGTGATTTGAAATGCAAGACCAGCAATGTTTGGCTCACTGCGAGTAAAAGAAATATCGCCAGAATACCCAAAATTAAATAGCGCTTAATCGTCACACCTTCTCCCAATTAGATCTCTAAACTGACTCTGCCGTACTTACTACAAGATGCATTCCAAAATGCCAATTCGCAAGTGGTTTGTAACCTTATGAAATTATTTAGGTAAATTAGTATCTGTTTTAACAATTAGATTTTACCGACTTGCTATTCCCTATATCGGCCACTTTATATCCTGATATCAGGATATTTTTGTTTTGCCTTTCCAAGAAGCATTAGTAACACCATGAAAATATTATAAAAAGCATTTTGGCATGCCTTTTTCTATACCTAGGTCGACATTTTATTTTAGCGTTTATATACCGAACCATAAGGAGAAGACCATGTTTTCAACTATTAAGTATAAGAAAGCCGCCAAAGCTCTGGCCGCAGCGGGCCTTGTTTTTGCGGCCAGCAGTTACGCAACCGATCAAGAAGCGCTGCACGTGATTAAAGTTAAACAAATCAATGATGATGTAAAAGTGATGGTGAGTGAAGGCCATAATACTGATGTTCGAGTTATTAAGCTTGATAAAGCAGATCTCGGCAGTGAAGTGCTTGTTGAAAAGCTGGCAGATTTACCTGTTGAAGCTCGTCAGAGAGTCGAGGAAGTACTCGAACAAATCGACTTAAATGATAATAAAGTAACATTCTTTGCAGATAAGGTGATCCAAAAGCTGGGTAAAGATGGCGAAGTAAACGAAATGGTATTTGTACAGCATGATAGTGAAGGTTTTGCGCTTCACCTACCACCAGAGCCACCGTTACCACCAGGCGCTCCAAAGCCTGTTAAGCCAGCTAAAGCACCTGTAGTATTTAAGTTCTCTTTTGGGGAAGATGGTGAAGGCGACCATGAATTTAAGTTGATCACTTCATTACTGAAAGAAACCAAGTTAACGCCTGAACAAATTGATGAGCTGCAAACTCTGCTAAATGAAAAGTACTGAATTTAAAGTATCAACAGAGTTAATATGTGTATAAAAACGGCCCTGAATGGGCCGTTTTTATATTTAATGCACAGTGCTATCGTTTGTATTGATGAACCAACAAAGTTGGCTCAGCATACTCGCTTTCACCTAAATTAAAATACTCTAATGAGCGACGCATATTGTGCGCTTGGTCAGCCATTTGCTTCGCTGCGGCCATGGTTTCTTCAGTAATGGCCGAGTTTTCTTGGATAAGATGGCTTAGACGCTGAACAACCGTATCGACTTCACGAATGGCCTGCTGCTGAGTCATTGTTGATTGGTTTATTTTCACAATCGAGTGATTTACTTGTGCAACCGCACCAACAATTTGTTCAAGCTTTTGGCCTGAGTTGTTTGCCAGCTCTGTGCCTTGTTCAACTTTGTCATTCGAGTTGGCAATGATGTCTTTGATCTGTCGAGCCGAAGATGCGCTACGACCAGCAAGCTCTCGAACTTCATTGGCGACAACCGCAAATCCACGACCATTATCACCAGCTCTTGCTGCTTCTACAGCGGCATTAAGTGCAAGTAAGTTGGTTTGGAATGCAATGCCATCAATCACCGAGACTATCTCGTTAATGTCTTTACTCGCTGTATTGACTTCGTCAATGGCAAGTACGGTATCGTGAGACAACGAACCACCTTCTTTGGCAATAGCTTCAGCACTTTCGGCAAGTTGTACAGCAACACCAGACTCGTCAGCTACTTGACCAATTTCATCAAGCATATTGCTGGTGCTGGCACTGGCCTCCTCTAGGTTCGCTGCTTGCTCTTCGGTCCGAGAGCTTATCTCAGTATTGCTATTTGCGATTTCACCGGCACTTTGAGAGACTTGATTTGCAGCAATCTGAATTCCTTGTATCACTTCGGTCAATTTAGAAATTGTGCTGTTCACATCATTTTTAAGAGTTAAGAATACCCCTTGGTAATCGCTATTAATGGTTTTTATTAGATTACCTTGAGAGACAGCGCCTAACACGTGCGTGACTTCATTAATTGCATCCGAAATAGTATCGGTTGAGCCATTAATATCTTGCTTAAGCTGCTGTAATTGTCCTTGTAGATCAGATTCAATTTTCTTAGTGAAGTCACCTTGAGACATGGCTGCCATGACATTTGCTAGCTCTTGGATAACTTGGTCTAAGGTTAATACTGAGCGATTGATGTCTTGTTTAAGAGTATTTAGTTGCCCTGTCATGGGTGATTCAATGGTATGGTCAAAGCGGCCATGGCTAATTGCCATCATCACCGCAGAAATTTCATCCATGGCTTTATCTAGGCTGTTAATCGACGCATTAATGTCTTGCTTGAGCTGACCTAGCTCACCTTCGGCATTACATTCAACGATATGTTTGAAATCACCTTTATTCACTGCCGCCATGACATTGCTGATGTCATTAATGATTTCAGCTAAGTTAGCAACGCTGAAGTTAATATCGTCTTTTAGTGCTTCTAGTTGACCTTGAAGCGGAAGGTTAACGCGTTTTGAAAAGTCACCTTGTCGAATGGCGCCCATCACCATATTAATCTCAGCAACAGCACCATTAATGCTTTTCACTGAGTCATTTACACTGATTTTTAGCTCGTTTAATTTACCTTGCGCTTCAACTTGAATGGTGTCTTTGAAATTGCCTTTCGCCACATTAGCCATCGTTTCTACGATCGCATTCATAGTCCTATCTAGCGAGTGCAAAGAACAATTAATGTTGTCTTTCAGGTGTGCAAGATCTCCTGACATTGGTGCTTGTAACTGCTTGTCAAATTGACCTTGAGACATAGCGCCGATGACTTGGTTAATTTCTCCAATTGCCATATCTAGGCTGTTTGCACAATTATTCGTTGCTTGCTTTAGAGTATTTAACTCACCTTTACACTCTACTTGGATACGATCATGGAATTTACCGTCCGCCATTTCGTTAAGCACGCGGTTTGATGCGCTAATTGAAGTCTGTAGGGCTTCTAGTAGTGAATTAAATGCTACAGCACAGCGCCCAATTTCATCTTTAGATGAGACAGGTGCGCGAAGTGAGAAGTCACCTTCTTTTTCTACTCGGCGCATGGTCGCCATTAAATCATGTACAGGCTGTGTCAGAGAGCGGGCAAAGAAAATAGCAACAGCGACAATAAAAGCGATGGCAACTGCCAAAATACCTAACAGTAGATTTCGTAGAGTAGTGACAGCAGAAAAGGCTTCGCTTTCATCAATTTCTGCAAGCAATGCCCAGTTATTACCTAGGACATCAATATTGCGGTAAGCAGATAGCACAGGCTGGCCGTTATAATCAGTAATAATCTTTTCGCCTTCCTGACCAGACATAGCCAATTTGAAGGCTTCAGTATCAACACTACCTTTTGATGGATATCTAAACGAGTTAACAACAGAATGATTGACAGGATCTAGATATGAGTCAGAGCGCATTAGTTTGTCAGGACCAACGAGATAGGTTTCGCCAGTTTCACCTAAGCCTTCGCGTTCAGTCATAATGTTATTAAGCGCATCTATAGATAGTTGAAATACCAAGGTAGCTTGTGGCATGCCATCGTAAATGATTGGCGCAGCAATAAAGCTGGCCGGTGCATTATAAGAAGGTAAATATTGCTGATAATCGACAAAGACAAAATCAGATTGGCTGAATAGGTCCTTAGCGTCATTAAAAACTGTGGCGAGATTACTGTTTGCGTAAGGACCACTATCAAGAGAGGTAGCAAAGTCTAACTCTTTATAGACAGAGTAAACAACATAGCCGCTTTGATTATCGATAATAAAAATATCGTAGAAGTCATACACGTTAGCAACTTCAGTGAAAAAATTATGGAACTCTTGGTGGGCTTGATCGTAAGCATCACCATGACCAGTCGTCGTTAATGAAGATTTTTCGCCTAGCGGATACGGGTTGTCAGCGATGTAACGGGTTTGTAGCTCCAGTGCTCTGGGGCTCAAACCATCGAGTATATACCCTGGTACTGAAGTATTCGGATTTTCTGCATTAAATTTATTGCGAAAGTCTTGTTGGTAATAATTAGTCAAGCTCTGAGGCTTGCTGTTTAAACCATTTAACTCATTAAAACTGGCAATAAATGCATTGGCGGCATTGGCTGTTTTTTGACTAATTGCAAGTGTGTATAAGTTATCTTTGACACTTTCGAAATGTCGCCAGACTGCACTTTTCTTTATTTCACCAACCGCTGCAAGTTGTGAATAAGCTTGTTGCTCGAGTGCATTAGAAGCTTTAAATAGTGCGATCGAGATAATCACAACAATAGGCACTAACGCCACACTTAAAAACGCGGCGATGAGTTTTCTGCTCAGGTTTAACGAGCTGAAGTACTTCAATGGGCTAGTCATAGCGCATTCCTTTTTTAATAGTTTCATCTTGCACGAGATGAGAGCACGAACGACGACCTAAATCGAAAAGTATTAATTTTAAGTGTTTAGGTACAGATGCAAAGTTTAGAACAATTATTAATTGCGTCTACAGTTATCGTCCAGAATTGTTGCTAATTTAGGTGATTTTTTAATGATAGTAAAAAAGGCCGCAATTAATGCGGCCTTTTTCATAACTTATGACACAAAACAGCAAAAATTAATGCTTCCAGTGATATCTGTGTGCTTTTTCTTCCATATACGCCTCGGTTGCTGAGTGCATAGGTGCTTTGCTGCCGTTTTCGAAGAAGAATGGCTGACGTTTACGGTTGTAGTTACCAACTTCATTCATGGTTGCAGCATCATAGATACGACCATTGAGCACTGTGTAAGCCACTTTCTCTGACTGACGAATATCGTTTAATACGTCACCGTCGATGATCACTAAGTCGGCTAGTTTGCCTTTTTCAATCGTACCAATGTCATTGTCTAGCGCTAGGTATTTAGCACCGTCAATCGTACCACTACGTAGTGCTTCCCATGCTGTGAAGCCACCTTGTGCCATTGACCATAACTCCCAATGCGCGCCTAAGCCTTCACGCTGACCGTGCGCACCAATGTGAACCGTAACGCCTTTATCGCGTAATTGTTTCGCAGATTTAGCCGCATTGATGTGGTTATAGTGGTGTTCAGGTGCGGTAGGGCGACGAATTGAGCGTGGATTTAGAATGTACTCAGGTACGAATGCCTTTAAGCGTTCGTTCTTCCATACTTCGGTTGTATCGTAGAAGTAATCTTCACCTTTAATACCACCGTAAGCTACGTTAAACGTTGGTGTAAAGCCCGCTTTGGTTTGGCTCCACATTTGCACTACGTCTGAGTAGATGTTTGGAATTGGTAGCGCGTGCTCAAGACCTGTATGACCGTCGATGATCATGTTCATGTTCTGCTGGAACTTAGAGCCACCTTCAGGCACCACCATGATTTCCATTTCTTTCGCTGCTTCTAACACTTGTTGACGCGTGTCACGGCGAGGGTGGTTGTAGCTCTTCACAGAGATTGCACCGGCATCTTTTAAGCGCTTAACGTGGAACTGTGCGTCTTCAAGATTGTTAATCGGTGTTTTATAACCCGGTGCATTACCTGCGTATAAAATGCGACCTACAGAGTAAATACGTGGTGCAACGGTTAGACCAGCGCGCTGTAGTTCAGCCATTGAGAACACTTCGTTTGAATCGTTCGACGGATCATGAATGGTTGTAACACCAAAGCTCACGTTTGAGAACTGGTTCCAGTTCTGTTCAGGCTGTAAGTTGCGGCTACCATAGCTGCCGTGTGCGTGTGCATCAACAAGGCCTGGTATCACAGTCTTACCTGAGATATCCATGACTTTAGCTTTGCTAGGAATGTTCACATCGCCGCGCGTACCTACTGCAATAATACGGTTATCTTCAATGAGCACCACACCGTCTTCGATGATTTCTTGCTCTTTATCGGCATTACGCATAGTCACGACTTTACCGCCAACTAGGGCAAGTAGGCCTTCTGGCTTATCCGCTTTTTTCTCAAAGCTTAAGTCGATACCTTCAGCCGTTAGCTCGCTGATGTCATCTGCTGCGCCTTCTAAGAAGGCAAATGTATCAGTCAGCTTACGCTGATAAAGGTTAGGGCCAAACGCCCAAGTCAATGCGCTGCTATCTGCTTTCCAGTTTAAGAAGTCACCAGAGTACTTAGACACTTGCTTAACAGGGAATGATTTAGTGCCCTTGTTAATTGATAGCGTTTTACCTGTACTCGTGAATGGCGCAACAAAGGTATTAAAGTTTTCAATGAAGGCCACGTATTTGCCGTTTGGTGATACGCGGTAGTCAAAGATGTACTCACCCTTGAAGTGTGAACGAGCTTGCTGGCCATTTAAATCTACTGACTTAAGTTCACGGCTAGTTTCGCTGCTGGCAACATTGAAGAAGATGCGATCGCTGTCAGCGCCAAAGTGTGGGTTGTCACCACGTTTGATAATGCGTTTGGCTTCACCCCCCTTAACGCTGGTTAAGTAAATGCCTGGTTCCATTGACCAATCACCACTTAGTAAGTAACCACCGGTTACTTTGCGATAAAGTACTTTTTTACCATCTGGTGAGAAGCTTGGGTTGATGTAGTGACCTGGCTCTTGCGTGATCACTTTGCCTTGACCACCTTTTGCAGATACAACGCGAACTGCACCTAAGTCTTGGTCATCCCAGCTAGTGTAAACAATATATTTACCGTCACGAGAAAAGCTTGGATAGAACTCAAAGTGGTCGTTTTGCTTAGTCACACGCTTTAATTTACCTGATGCGATATCTTTGGTGTAAAGGTGACCAAGTGCTTGGAAAAGGGCTGTTTTACCATCTGGAGAAATCTGAGACCAACGTGCCAGTTTCACTTTGAATGTGTCTGGAGCGACGTCTACAGCAAACTTCAGTGCTGGCGTGATTTGTTTTTCAGCCACAATGCGCGTTGGGATCACTTCTGCTTGTTTGCTAGCAATATCGACTTTGTGGAATACCCCCCCTGACCAGAAGACGAGAGCTTTACCGTCAGGTGTATAAGCAAATGCTGGCGTGTTACCTTGTGCACCGTTTGCTTCTTGTAAATCACGGTCTAGGCCTGCAAAGATTTCAGTTTCTATACCTGATTTAAGATCTTTGATATACAGTGCGCTTAGCATCTCTTTGCCATTCTCGATGCGTTTTACAAACGCAATAGATTTACCATCAGGACTTGGCGTTGGACGAATTGCCCCCCCTGAGCCGCGAATAACGGTTTCTTCTTCACCGGTTGCTAAATCCCAAGAGCGGATCTCAAAGACTGACTCAAGTGCGTTTTTGTTGTATTGCCAGCGCACACCAGCTGTTGCATCAACTGAGTAGTAAATCTTCTTACCATCTGTTGAGAAAGCTGGTTCTGCAACGTTCTTCTGTGACTTCGCACCATGAAGACGCTCACGTACAACTACACCTTTACCACCTGAAATGTGATACATTCGAATTGAGCCACCAGGAATTGTACGACCCGTGACTTGACCTTGTTTAACCGCAAGGTATTGACCATCTGGCGACCAAGCTGGGTTATGAAGTAGGTTGTGAGATTCGGTCGACACCTTTCGCATGTTTTCACCGTTTACATCCATAACCCACAGGTTCTCAGCACCTTCTCGGTCAGAGATAAACGCAATTTTAGACCCATCTGGAGAGAATTTAGGTTGGAAGTTCCATGCTCTATCATTAGTAATCGCAGTCGCTTTGCCACCTGAGATAGGCATTACATAAATGTCGCCTAACATATCGAATATAATGTTTTTTCCGTCAGGACTAACGTCTAGATTACTCCAGGTAGTTTCGTTGGTGTCGATGGTGATCGTTTGCTTTTCACCCGGTGGGTTGAGTACATCCCACTTGTCTGATTTTTTAGCTTCAGTTTTTACAGCTGCCTTATCGGTTGCTTTACTATCAGCATTAGCAAGTGCAGGAGCATTTGCACCGAATACGGCTAAACTGACGGCCAGCGCCAGTGGTGTTTTAAGTAATGCCATAATGGTTCCCTTTGTTTTATTATGTGTGTGATTTATGCACACTGTCATTAGCATGACGAATTTGGTTCATTGTGTCGACTCTGCGCGATGAAACGACTTAATTCAGTGTTTGGGAGCGAACGAATTGCAAATAGGCCGATAAGCTGTCTTGCCACAAGACCATGGCTTGGGTAAGTTCTTCGTGAGCAGACTTCTCTTCTAGTAAGCGACGTTCGATGGTTTTTAACATTTGACCATAGCGATTAAAGCCTAATTGCAAGGCTGTGCTTGCTTGGCGATGCAGCATTTTAATACATTGGTCGTTGTCTATGTCTAGCTGCTGCTGAATACTAATTAATTTGTTGCGGGCTGAAAGAACAAACTCATTGTAAATAGAGGACACTTCATCTTCATTAAAGTTTTTCTGCAAAGAGCAGGCCGCGGTTTCATCGTATAGCACATCAGCCAGTTCAACACTGATGGTTGGCTCTTTCATTGTCTGTGAATCGCTGAGCGCTTGGCGAAGCTTCTCTTGCTTGATTGGCTTGGCAACAATGTCTTTGATCCCCAGCATCATATACTCTTTTACTTCATCCGGGCTTAAGCTTGCGGTAAACGCAAGAAAAGGGGTACGCTGATTTTTATGTTCTATTTTCTTTAATGACTTCAATACTTCTTGACCGGTTAAATCGGGTAGGTTCATATCGAGCAATACGGCATCAAACTGGTAGTGCTGTAGTAAATCGAGTGCTGACTGTCCTGTGGTTGCGAGCTTCACTTTGTGCTCATCTTCAGCCATAAACTCAATGGCAATTTTTTGATTTAACTCTAAGTCTTCAACTAATAAGATGTTAAGTCCAGTCGCATAGTCTGTTTCATGAAGGCGGTGCGGAACGAGGCTGAGCTCACCAATGGCAAGGTTTAAACTAAAACTGAAAACACTGCCTTTGTTTAACTGACTGGCAATTTCGAGGTTTGAACCTAAACGTTCGAGTAATCGCGCGGTAATCGCCAGTCCTAAGCCTGTGCCGCCTTTTACTTTACCTGCGCTACTTTGCACATAAGGTTGGGTCAGTTTTTCAATATCGTCATCTTCAATGCCTGGCCCTGAGTCAATCACGCTGAATGTTACGGTATGTGCCATAGCACTGTCTTGTTCAAGGTGGACTTTGATTTTTACTGTGCCTGAGTCGGTAAACTTAATGGCATTACCGACGAGGTTTATAATAATTTGTCGAAGTTTTTGTTGGTCACAGTAGTAACAAGCTTGTTCAGGCAGGTCATAATCGAGCTCAAATTTAAGCCGCTTTTGTTCTGCTAATGGCGTAAGCAGTAAACAAAGATTATTTAGCCAGGTCTTAAGTTCGATGTCTTCTTCATAAAGCGATTCATCACTTTGTTCTAAGCTGGCGTAATCGAGCACTTTATCTATGAGTAAATTCAGTGATTCTGCGGAGTTAATGATGGCTTCGCAATATGCTTTATTTTTTGGACTTTTGGTACGGCTTAACACCAGTTGTGCGCTGCCAAGAATACCATTGAGCGGGGTGCGGATCTCATGGCTTACCGTAGATAAGAATAAGCCACGAATTTCTAAGTCTTTTTGTGCTTTCTCTGTCAGTGCATTTAAATGTAACTCACGTCGCTCATTACAGAGTAGGGCCATTCCTGTGGCATAGAAGATTGGAGAGAGCACGCCATTGATAAATACGGTGGTAGTGAACCAAGTGTCCTGCATAATGGTAAGGTGTGTGACCTCTCCCATCATAATTGAACGGCCAATAAAAGCGATAAGCAGCAGGCCAAGCACTATGGTATACACAATGGTCCCATTGGGATAGCGTGGGCGCGCAAAACGCCAAAACATTGATAGCAACAAAACAATTTCAGCGATGTGCTGTAAGTCTGAAATCCAGATCCGCGCTCTTAAATTATCATCGACTATACTGTAGTAGCCTAAAGCTGCGAGTAAAGCGCAGGTAAATGCTAAGAAACTTTTTAACTCCCAACCTTTATGCTCTAAGAATTGGCTGATCGCTAACACATGAATAATGGATGCGGCAAATAAGAGCGCATTACCAATGCCTATAGTTTGCCAATGTTCTAAATAACCATGCAATGAAAAGCTCATAGTCGCCAGAAAAAGTACTAGCGGATACAGTATATAAGTGGCTGTGCCGGGTATGTTTTTATTGGTTCGCCAAGTTAAATAACATAACAAGGTCATCATGGCCATCATGATGCCACTGGTAAAATAAAGAGTTTTGGGATCAAACATACGCGTCGAACTTATTAAGTAATGGCTCTAGCATAGAGGTAAGTTAGGAACAGGTAAAGAAAGAGGAAGCTAGGCTTCCTCTTTTTAGAATTGTTTTATTAGCGAATTTCGTCTGGGATATTTTGTTGCGCCCAAGACAATAATTCAATTCGGTTACGGCACTTCGTCTTTCTAAATGCACTATAAAGGTGAGTTTTAACTGTATGCGGGCTGATATTTAAATCTTCGGCGATTTCTTTATTTTTCGCACCTTTACTCATCAGTGAAATAATGGCTTTTTCACGCTTGGTCAACTTAACCGGCTCAATATCGCCTTCAGTTAGTTTATGTAGGGCATCTTTATTGAATTGCAACATACGGTTAAGGGCGTTACACATGATGTCACGACGATACCAAAGTTGGTCCTCCATAAGTAAACGAATACCTTTCATTAGTACATCAGCGTTATCCGTGGTGTAAAACACGCCGCGAATACCACTTAGCAATGCTCGATTTGCAAGCTCAGGGTTCTCGTCTAGATTAAATAGCACGATATCGCAATTTACTTTTAGCTTAACTAAATGTTCTTTTAGTTTGTTCCATGCATCGTTTTGTGCGGTTTCGATGAATAACAATCTGGTTTCTTCTGGCACTTCAGTAATGTCTGTGCCGGTAGTGACCTCTAAACCCTGGGTTTTAAGTAAAGGTTGTAGGACATTAATGCCAATTGTATTAATTGGCTCTTTATCTAAAAGTAAAAAGGCGGTACTGCTCATTTTAAACGGACGCTCTCATTCAAATTATTGCTTTAATGCTAACACGCGACTCAGACCTTTTGTATGAGTTTGCTACTAAAAATATAGAAAATTTTGCTATATATACAAGCGTTTTTGTTAAATAATGTGACTCATTGATATTTTAAATTTTAACCAATTGATAATGCTATTATTTTGTTAGTCGCACCAATAGCTTATTCGTTTACATTTGTTAACGCGGAATTTTTTAAATTAATTCTTTTTTCGTATTTGTGAACGGCGGCCAGCCCATTTCCAACCCTGCCAGTACGTGCAAGTGAACATGAAACACAGTTTGACCTCCATGCTCATTACAATTCATCACTACGCGATAGCCATCCTCAGCAAAGTCATGCTCTTTTGCTAACTTCGCCGCCACCACGTAGAGTTGACCAATTAAATGAGCATTAGTTTCATTGACATCATTAATGGTAGCGATGGGCGTTTTAGGGATTACCAGAACATGAAAAGGGGCCTGCGGGTTAATGTCTCGAAATGCCAATGTGTGTTCATCTTCATAGATGATATCGGCAGGAATTTCTTTATTAATAATTTTGTCAAAAATGGTGGCATCGGCCATGGTTTATCCTAAAAGTATGTTGCTGCTATTTTTCGGTTTATAAAAACCACATTCGGGTATGTTGAACTTTCAAACTCAATTTAGCGCTGCTCGAAGGGCTATTTTTGAGTGAACAAAGCCCGCTCAAATAGAGCAAACTTCAAAGAGCAAAGATCAACAGGACCTGTTATTTATACACTAATGACAAAGAATCTATGAACTGTCAAACTGCAAACAGTTAGATGACAAAAATTCAATGAGGGAGTGTGCGATGAATCAAACTAAAGGCTTAATTTTATCGGTTTTATTGGGGAGTTTTAATTTTGCAGTGCAAGCTGCAACACTCAGCTTTCCTGAAGAGCTGATCCCAATCTCTGTCAATGGCAAGCAAGTTGAGCACTCATTATTTAGTAAGAAACTCGACTTTGATTTGCCAATCGGTACCCACAAGGTACAGATAAAATACAGTGATCTATATGAGCTAGACTATGATGAGCACCAAACCGTTTCGTCGGCACCTTTTTGGGTTGAAGTGACTATTACTCATGATGGCCAATATCGTATTGGTTTTGATAGGGCAAAAGATGCAGATGCAGCGGAGCAGTTTGCGAAATCACCGAGTGTATATATGATAGCGCCGAATAAGTCTCAGCAAGTGGCCGTCAAAGTAAAACCAAAAGCAGTGACCGCTCCCGCAGTGGTCGCAGCAACTGTTCAAACTGCAGCAACGCCAATGGCGATTACAACACAGACCGCACCTAAGAGTAGAAAGCATATCGAAGGGGTGACGCACCCAAGCGCTGAACTTATGTTGCACTATTGGTGGCAACAGGCCGATGAAAAGCAGCGAGAGGCGTTTTTGAAAGCGGTTAAAGTGAATTAAACACGATTCAAGTGCACTTGTTAAATTGAGCTAAAGAAAACAAAAGGGCCTTAGTCAGGCTCTTTTGTTTATACATTTATACTGTGCTTATTTAAAAATTGCGTCCACAGTTCCTTGTGCTAAAGGGTGATAACCCGGACGAGCATTGTTATATACTTTTTGTGCCCAATCGCGTTTGCCGTGTTGCACAAGTGATTTA
>Ga0114932_10004109_pt1 | contig 13850 bp, 13 predicted proteins | sample 2SBtaG_2_FD_87286 | JGI IMG/M metagenome (GOLD analysis project Ga0114932, IMG submission 87286) | Deep subsurface microbial communities from Kolumbo volcano to uncover new lineages of life (NeLLi) - 2SBTROV12_ACTIVE470 metaG | ecosystem: Environmental > Aquatic > Marine > Volcanic ...
AACGAGATCGACCATCTGCTGCCGGAATTCTGGAATGTAGGATCGTTGGAATCTCCTGGGCATGCTCTCTCCTGGGAGAGTTGGGATCCAACTTCTCGCGTGTCCGTCCACGAAGTGGCAACTCCACACCTTGGGTAGAGTGTCGCAGCTGGCCCGCCGTCAATCGTTTCGATCCTCCTGGGCCTGGCCACTTCGCCCCCGAAGTGACGCTTCTACCTTCGCGATCTCCTCCGACCACCCCTGCATCAGCGCCGCGACCGCCGCAGTCCCGACCTCGGGCTCGACGGGCTCTTCGCATTTCTCCGGTCCCGGCTCCTGCCGTGACATCTCCGCCTTCGCCACCGCCTCCAACAACTCCCCCATCAGCGTCGAGACCCACCCAAGGCCAGTTAGACGCTCCCCCGTCTCCTCGTCCATGTAGAGGTCCCGCCGCACCTCCACCATGATCGACCGCACCCGCTTGTCCCGCTTGTAGTAGCGGAGCGGAACATAGCTCCCAGCGAAGGGCTCGTTGTGCCGGACCTCCAGGCCATGCTCGACCAGCAGGCACTCAAGCAGGGCGGGAAGGTCTTCACCGGCGTGAAACGGCTCATGACCCAGGCAGATCTCAGGCCGCGCCAGACCCCGCCCCTCGTAGGGGAGCCGCACCGACGGAAACGAGTGCGCGTCCACGATGGTGCACGACCCGAACTGCTCGAGCAGCTTGGTGACAACCTTCTCGAACGCCTTGGCGTAGGGGGCGTGAAGAGACCGCATCAGCTTCGCCCTCGCGGCCGTCCCAAATGAGTCCCGCCTCAGCGGGGCTCCTGTCGACGTCAGCGTGTAGACAGCGCCCATACCCTTCTTGGCCATCGGCTCTTGCTCGTCGCTCGGAAAGCGCTCAGGGTCCACCACGAGCCGGCTCAGCCGGTTCACGAACATCCCGCCACCGAGCCGTCGAACCGAGCGGAAGAGCACGTCCGTGTAGTGGTCTGTCATCGCCAGCAGCTCGTCGGCCAGTTCCTCGTCGCTCGGCACAATCGACCGGCGCAGGTGGGGAGGGATGGCGACCGCGCTGTGAGGAACATGGACGAGTAGGGGTACCGTGACGCCTTCGACCGGCACGCGGAGCTCGGCGTTGTCGGGCAGGACCAACCCGCCGGCGGGCTTGGATTTCGGCGGCGGCGGGGGCTGGCCGACAGCGATCCGCCTGCGCCAGCGGACGAGCTTGAGGTTGCCGTCCACCGTGGCCAGCCGGATCTCCAGGGTGCCGCTGCAAGGCACCGTGAGGGTCGCGAACACCTCGCCGAGCCACTCCCGGAGTTCGACGAGCCCCTCACCCGGGCCGCGTGGGTCGACCAGGCCGATGGCGACCTTCACGGGCTTGCGCCCTGGGCTCGGGACGAAGACCTCCACTCGAATCGGCTTCCGCTTTGAGTACCACCGCTCCCGGTCGCCGCCAGAGTCGGGCGGAGACGCATTCTGGGGTTCAGCTTTGGGAGGGCGAGTGTACTTGCCCAGGACGTGAGGCAAGGCGTAGACCGCCTGCTTCCAGTGCGAGCTCAGCGAAGGCCAGATCAGCTCCATGAGCTCGGGCCAGCTGGCGGCCCGGCGGCGGGGGTTGGGCACGCCTCAGTCTCCCAGACTGGCCGCGGTCTCCGCGGCCACCCGGTGGCGCTCGTCCGGGGTGAGTCGCCACGCCTGCTTCGGCGACCGCGGCTCCCGCTCGGTCTGAGCGACGCGGCCGGCCCGGACAAGCGCAGCCAGGGTGGCCCGCGTGGTAGAGGCGGGCATGACCAGCGCCTGGGCGATCACGGCCGTGCGAGCCTGCTCGACGGTCGCCAGGTACGCAATGATCCGCGCTTCCCGCTCCCCCACGGGGAGACGCTGACGCACCTCTCCGCTCGGGCGGAAACGGAGCCTGGGCACCACTTGAAGCCGCACGACCACCCGATCAGCGTGGTCTTCAACCGACAGCTCCATACCAGCGGTACGTGCCAGCTGAGGACCGGCGGTGAGCCCTCGCCCCTGCTGGAGGGCCCGCCCGGTGCGCTGGAGCAGCGACATGAGATGAGGATTCCGTGACCAGCGACCCTCGACTGCGCCATCCTTCGCGGCGACGCGCCGCGGCAAGGCTCCGGGGCTGCTGATGCGCAGCTGATCGGTGAACTGATCCAGCTCGATGGGCGTGTCGAGCCACCGGGGCGCGTAGCTGCGATGGCCGACGGCGTTGATCAGGAGCTCCCAGAGCAAGGGCTCCAGGAGGTCGGGCCTGTGGCGATCAAATGCCAGCACGTCGCACACCAGGGCCTCGATGGCCTCCGGAAGAGGACCGGGCACCCAGCGCTCGTGCTGGGGTGCGAGCCGGCGGGCTGTGGCCTCGCCAATGCCGGTACCGTACCGTCGATAGGTGATGCCAAGAGCGCCGAGCTCTCGGCCGGCTGGGACGCCGGAGACGAGCACTGCGGCCAGTTCGCTGGAGTCCAGCGACTCCTTCAGGAGGTGGGCTGGCAGGGGAGTCTTGTCGAACTCCGCCAGACCGCAGGCATCTCGGATCTCACCGATCTCCAAGGCCTCCGCCAGTCTCGGGCCCTCTACACTGATGATGAAGATGCCCCTGCCTCGCACAGAGCATGGCTCCATGGTTGGGTGGATGCGGACGTGCCCCTTGCTCGTCGTGGTGCGCGGCACCGGCTCAAGCTGCTCGCACCGGACCCTGGCGTACTCTGCGGCGGAGATAGTGCCGCCGCCGTGTCGGTTTGCGAGGGCGCAGACAAGGTCCAGCATGTTTATATCGTGCTTAGTTCTCGAGGGGTCGTCAACGGCAGAAGGGGCCTCCGACCTGATAAGTTGACATTTGGGGGGAGTACTGGGGGGACCAGGAAGGCGTGCAGCATGAGCCTCTGATTGTCGGGAGCTGGGCGGAGGCCTTTCCTCGGGTGTTGAGCGTGTCGCTCGGTCGCTGGAGAGAGCTCCGGATTCCACGGGGCGAGCGGGCCAGGGTGTGGGTCCGGGCCTACCCAGAGGAAGGCGAGCCGGTCGAGCTAAGTGTCCTGGTCGATCCCGCAGGCCCGGGGCAGGGGACGGTGGCCTTGGACGCGGCGCTCCAGCGGCTGCTGCCGAGGCTGGGGGATCCCTTCGACGGCGACCTCGTTGTGCGCGTGGAGGGCGCCTCGACGGTCGGGCAGACGCTCTGGGCTGCTGCTGTACGGGTGGGCCGGATTCGGCCGACCAGGGGAGCGCAGAGTCGGCGTGAGCAGATGCTTCGCGAGGTCATTCGGGAGTCGAAGGAGATCAACAAACAGCTCGTCGTGATGCACGGGCAGAGTTCCGACGTCATCCATGCGACGGCGTCGCTCGTACGCGAGCTGCGGCTGGCGGCGCCCTTGGTCGAGGAGTCCCCTGAAGAGGGTGATGAGCCCAACGAATGGGTTGAGGAGATGCTCGGAGAGGTCGGACAGGTCGCTGTGGGGATACTCCGGGGCTGGTCACAGTCATCTACCTCGGGCGAGCCGGCCTCGGCCTCCTGGGCCACGCCGAGAGGATCGGTGCCGAGCGGTGCCGCCTGGCGGGCGCCCCGAGTCCCGGGGGCACCGTCTCCTCCGCCTCTGGCTCCCTGGCTGCTGGAGAGCGAGTTGGATGAGGTGTCTGAGGAAGCCCCCGGGGCTACCGGCTCGGAGGAGTTGTCAGGAGGGGCCGCAGGTCCTCGCTCGGCGCCAGCGGCCAGTGCGACGACCTCTCTCGACGCTCCGCTTCCGGAGAGTCCTGGGAATGTCGCCTCGGTGCCGTTCATGCTCACCGCCGCCGCCAGACTCCGCCTCAAGAAGCTCGGTCTCGATGACGCTGAGGTGGATCGACTGAATCCAATCGATGCCTGGGAGATCCTGGGTGAGGAGTAGAGCCTGGGGCACGTCTTGACCTGAGCTGGCCATGTTCATCGCCATGTCCCGCGAGGTCGGCTCCGCGGACGGCCGACAGGCTGATTCCGCGTTGGAGACTGCACGCTGTCTCGCTGGAGGTCGGATCAGAAAGGGATGTCCGCGTTGTTGGTCGCGAGGCGCCGCTCACGGTAGCTGTCGCGGTCCTCGGCCTCACAGGTACGAACCAAGATCTGTAATCCGTGCTTCGGGTGATCCAGCCAGCGACCGAGTATCCGGACGCGCATGCCGGGAAGCAGGTGGGCAAGCCCCCCAACCGCGACCTGACGCTCACCGTGGGTGTCGATGACAGCAGCAACGGCGTAGTTCCCTCGACCCATGAAGAGAATCGCGTCGACCTCGCCATCGAGGCTCCCGCGCCCCAACCGGGGTTCGGCCTGCTGAGCCTCGGAGCTCGGTGGCTTGGCCCGTGCGTCCTCGGTGGTCTTCGAGTCGTTGACTGGATTCTTGGGCATGATGACTCCGGTGTTAGGGATGATCTCGGCGGTGTGTTCAAAACCACCTGGTTTTGGACACGGCATGGACAGGGCTTTTGGACCCCATCTACGGCACCTCGTGGCCGGGGGGGTTTTGGACCCCCTTTGGGATCGGCCAACACTTCGCCTCGACGAGGCGTCGACGCAGAGTGCTTCTGGAGACCCTCAGGGCACTTGCTGTGGCCTTCAGTCCGTAGCCCTGCTTGAGCATTGCAAGTGCCGGACGCAGGTCGAAGTCCGTGATCGGGCGGCCGCAGTGAATCCCCGCCGCCTGTGCACGGCGCACTCCCGCAATGACCCGCTCTTGGATGAGGGACCGTTCGAATTCTGCGAAGGCCCCAAGGAGCTGCAGCAGAAGTCGCCCGGTAGGGGTAGTCGTGTCGATGCCAGGATCACGGGCGGAGGCGAAGCCGACTCCCCAACCGGCCAGGCTGTCCAGCACCTTGAGCAGATGCGGAAGGCTTCGAGCGAGCCGGTCGAGCTTCCAGACCAGGAGCACATCGAAGAGTCCCGCCTGTCCGTCAGAGAGCAAGCGATCCAGCCCAGGCCGTCCCTCTTTGGCACCGGAGACTCCCTGGTCAGTGTACTCATCAATCACCTCCCACCCCCGCTGCTGGGCGAGCCTACGGAGTTCCTCGAGCTGGAGGCCTACGTCCTGGTCTTGCGTCGACACGCGAGCATAGAGCGCTGCTCTGGTTTGCTTCATTCTGGGCGACTGCCCCATGCGAGGCTCCTTGTCTGGTGATTCGTCATCCACTGTCTTTCGACGCATTGGAGTACCGCCTCGGCGGACCCCGCCGTGTCTTCATCTCGTCACGCGCCGAAGCGCGAATCCGAGCTTCCCATCCGGCACGCATCCGGCCGGGCGCGCTCCGAGAGCTCCCCTGCTCCAGCCTGCCGACACTGTGCAGACAACGAACTCTGGATCTCTGGTGACACATAGAGCGCCTCTGAGGGCCGATTGAGGATCGAGGCTGACAGTACGGACACTCCTTGTGACAAGATGGAAAGAAGGGTGGAGTAGGCAGTGGTCGCTGGATGCGACATAGGGATGGCCAGCTTTGCGCAGAGAAGCGTCGGCTGTGTCAGCCACGGAGGGACTGCGCTGGCAGGAGCACCTCTCGGCGGGCGGACGTGTGGGCGGGGACGTCCACGTGGCGTGCAATGGGTCGCGGCGGCGGCGCGGCGGGCCCGTGCATGGACTTGTACTCAAGTCAGCGTCAGTCATTGGCTCAGAACGGGATCTCGTCTTCATCTGGAATGTTGCCTGGGGGACCCACATTCAGTCCGAGCCAGACGCGGTCGCCGTGCTTCCCCTGCCGATCCTCCGCAAAGCCCAGGGCAACCATGTGCTTCCTGACCTTCGGCTTGCTGACTGGCTTGAGGCCGGAGCGCTCGGCCCAGTCCTTATAGTGGTCGTAGAACTTCGCCTTGGTGATCGAGCTGGACTCATGAACGCTGCACTTCTCGTCGATGAAGCCCCTGATCGGATTGGTCTCTCCCTGATACGACGCCACGGCATCCATCACGCGCTGGGGACGGACAAGGCCCTCCTCGCGCCAGGACCGGTAGCCCTTCACCAGCCAGGCAAGGATGCCGGCGTGTTCGTCTTCCAGCTTCCGAGGCAGGTGCTTGTCGACTTCCTCGTCTGGAATCCGCACGTCGAACGGAACCAGCACCAACCGCCTCCAGAACCCGTGGTCCGTGGCCCTGATGTGAGGGCGACTGTTAGCCGAGACGACAGGAAGAAAGAGCGGGTCGAATTGCTGGATGCGACCGTAGAGCTCTCTCGCCGTCACAGCCTCACCACCCGTGATGTTCTTGATAATGCTCTCGTCCCAGAGCTCGCCAGATCGGACCTCATGGGCGCTGACGAGTCTCATACCCTGGAGGCGCATCAGGTCGTCCCTGACGTTTCGGTTCCGCCTCACCAGGAAGGTGTCGGCTGAGGTCTCGACTGCGTAGTCCCCCAGGACCCGAGCGACGGCCTTCAAGAAGGTGCTCTTCCCGTTGTTGCCGTCCCCGTAGAGGAAGACGAAGACCTGGTCCGGGTTGCCCGCGACGAGCGCGTAGCCGAACAGATTCTGCAGGAACTGCACCATCTCGGGGTCGTCACCCGTGACGCGCTTCAGGAAGCCCATCCAGTGAGGGGCCTCTGCCTCGGCTCGATACTCGGCGGCCGCGACCTTGCGCAGCCAGTCCTCGCGGCGATGGAGTCGAAGCTTCCCGTTGTTGAGATCCAGCGTGCCGTTGAGGACGTTGAGAAGGTCAGTCGGCCGGTCAAATCGGTCCGAGGTCATCGTCATCCCGGGGCTCCTCTCCAACACCCACGGGACATTGGTCTTGCCGGTCCGGCTTCGCATCAGGCCCCGGGCCTTGTGCAGTGCCTTCGGCAGCGCGTCGTCCGGCTCGGCACCGTTGATGAACAGAGCCAGTCTCTCGATGCCCAGCTGGTCGGCCAGCCGGCTGGTCTGGTGCTCAAGCAAGCGCTCCAGGTCGTCGGCCCACCTGGACCCGTCGTAGTGGAGCGTCCTCGAGTTCCCGCGCCCCCGACTGCTGTCGTCCCGGAGAAAGCGGAAGTCCGCCCCACAGAGGATGCGCAGGCGTTCGGCCAGCCCCTCCTCGGTGGTGTCATGGCTGCCGGGCTGGATGATGGGCTTGAACTGCTCGAATGAGCTGCTGGTGATGCCCTCCGCCCATGAGCGTGGGTCATCTTGCGAGGCTGGCGGCTGAACGCCAGGTGCCTCCAACAGGACAGAGACGATGGCCCCACCGTTCGAGACGCCGCACTTCACCAGCAACTTGGCGATGGTCCTCGCAGGCTCCGAGCGCTCACTCTTGGACAGCTTGGGGGACGGGGCACCGAAGAACAGGGCCTTGATGGGCGGGCTGGACATGATGAGCTGCTGGACCGGCGAGTCCAGAGCCTTCAGGCCCCGAACCTCGTCGGTCGTCGACTCCGTGCCCGGCTCGGCACGGGGATCGCCGCCCGGCCCCGAGTGGGACTCAGCCATGCCGGCCTCCTACCAACTCCATCAGCTGGTCCAGGAACCAGCGGCCACAGCCGCTCCCACTTCCACCGCCGCTACCGCCGCAGGCAGCACTCCGCATCCTCTCTGGATAGATCCAGAACCAGACGCGGCGACGCCCACAGCTCGGACATCGGATTCGATCGGCACGGAGCCGGGCGCCCTCTCCGCGCAGCTCCGCGCCCAGGGTGGCCGCGACCTGCAGCCGCGCTTCGGGGTGGTCCAGCCGCTGGAAGCCGCCCGTCCATCCGTGATCGTCGATGTTGACCCGTGCGTTGAACAGCCCGGACGTGTCCGTCGAGTCCACCTCGGCCCCCTTCGAAATGGGGCCAAGACCCTTCACAGGACTGCGGCTACGGCCGAAGTGGCCCGATCCATCGCCCTCTCCGAGGCTTGCGGTGGTGCCGCTCTCCGCCAGGATGTCCAGCAACGGCTTGTCCAGGTCCGCGGACGCTGAGATGTGGGGACTGTCGGGGCGGGCGAGAGCCGGCAGATAGTAGATGCGCCCCACGCCGCGACAGCTGGGGTCGAGGCATCCTCCAGCCCGATTCTGCGCCCAGTCCCAGCAGCGCCCCCAGTGCTCGGGCGGGACCCCACTCTGGAGCAGCACTGCGACGCGGAAGCGGTGGTCCTGCTCAGTGTGCGACCAGGTGGTGTAGCCGAAGCGGGGGTAGGGTGCGAACAGGGCGAGGCCATCGTCGAACGCGGGTCCGTGGTCTATGTCGGCGACGAGAACGTTCACGCAGGAGACGGCGTCGCTTCTTCTCGTCATTCCCTTCTTCAGCGGACCGGGCAGGAACGCTCGGAGCCGCCGCTTGTCGCGCAGGAAGGGCCGCAAGTCGAATCTGGTGAAGAGCCGCGCCAGGCCTTCGCGATCGGGGCTGACCAAGGCCCCGGTGAGGTCCCACGTGTCGCCGAACACCGTCAAGGGAAACCTGGAGGAGGCTTCCCGTGTGGTGTTCCCAGTGTTATTCTTGAGTGGTGGCATCGCGACTCGTCCTCGCGTTGTTTCTTAGCGTCGGCCCGTTTGCCTCGGGCCGGCGCTCTTGGTTGTTGCCTTCAAGGGTGTTGCCGCCCCGCGCGAGTACGTCGAGCACCACGAGGACGGCTCGAGAGTCTCTCACCGAGGGGTTGGGAGCCCGATTCTCCATGTTGGCCACGCCCCTGGCTATGCGTCCGGCCGGACAACCAAGACTGGCCATGGATTCGTCGTCGTCAGGCCGCCAAGTCACCTGAGTTCCCCGCCTGGGTGGGCCTGAGGCGGACTCGCGAGGAGTCGGTAGTACTCAGTTGCCGGGACCAGTCTGCGGCCCCCGATCTTGATGCCCCTCACGACGCCGCGACGGATCCAGGTTCGCACGGTCCCGCTCGGCACACCCAGGCGGCGACTGATCTCTTCGATGGAGAAGGCATCCCGCGGCGAGTGTTCGTCCGCAGGTTGAGGTGAGCGGTTGTTCGTCGGGTGCCGGGTCACGATGCTCATCCTGGGTCAGGGGCATCACCACCGTGCAGGGTGCGGTGTCCTGATGCAATCCCGCGAAAACCCAGGACGTTCTTTCCGGGTCTACCCCACACTCTCCCAGGGTCCTCGGGCGTGCATCCAGGCCCGAGCCTTGGCCAATTTGAGGCTCTCCGGCGTCGCGGACTCTGCGAGGACTCGCTCCTCCCAGCGGATCGCAGCCACCGACCTGAGTACAGGGTCTCGAGCAAGGAGGAGGGCCTCCTCCGTGTCCCACTGACTGAATCAAGAAGCATGTAGATCAGCATTGTCTCGGCTGTCGGCGGATCCCCCGGGCGTAGCGGGAGGCAACTGCGCGCTCTGTTCATCCTGGTGCCCCAAGACCGAGTCGTGTCGCCCTCCGGCCGCTCGATGCCCAAAGCGCACGCCAGCACTGCCGCCATTCCAGCGGTGAGCTTGGGCCTGTTGGATGCTCTCCAAAGCCACGCGGCGGAGAGCGCAAATGAGCGCCGAAGGGCGAGAATGGGCCTCCCCCCTTTCTCGTCCGTGTCCTTCTGGATGGTCCGGACGATTGAGATCCAGCCGCTTGACACAATCTGCCCCATCGTCTCGCGGAGCAGTTGAACCTCGCCGTACAAGGCCGTGACCGGCCAGCGAAGCCTGGGGTCAATCCCATCCCCACGCTCGCTTAGCCACTCCCGCAGTTCATCCTGCTTCCGGGCGGTCGAAATGAGCCAGTCCATCAACCACCTCACATCGCCGTACAAGGCACCGTCATCGCTCAGGTGTTCCCGCAGGAAGAGACAGATCGGATCCTCCCTCGGATCGATCGGGACACCCCCAGCGTCTCCCTCCGTCAGGCTCAGGAACTTCTGAGCGGCCAGGTCGGGGTCACCGGCCTTGAGCACCTGAGGGATGGTCAGCCTCGGCATCGGGCATTCCTCCGCGGCAACGCGGACCCTGCCGGGAGTTCGACTCCGACGTGCGGCCAGAGGGTCATTGATGTCCCCCCGTCGGGACGGTGCAACGACCTCCGACCCTATAGAGGCCGACATCGCCATAGCCCCACCCGCCCAAGCGGTGCCCGGTCCTGCGCATCGGCATCCTCCAGCGCACGGGGAAGGTCTCGTCCTGCAGCACATAGTCCGGTCCGCCCAGCACGCCGGAGAGGTCCGCCAAGGCCGCCCCGAAGCCCGCGCCGCGCAAGTTGCACGCCCACCAGCCCGGACTCGCGAACCCGTCGCCAGAACCGACCAGCACGGCCACCACCATCAGCTGGACCCGGGCCGGCCCGAGCACGTGCCGTAGGAACCGCAACCCTTCGAAGGGACTCCACCAGGCCTCATAGCGATCCGGCCTGCTGCCGCAGCCCCGCCTCCAGACCTCCAGCGCGAGCTGGGCGACGTCCCAGCTCGGGAGGGTGGGGCGCCTTCCACGGCCTGACGAGCGCCGCCTGGCCATCTCGCTCGGCCCTGCGCGTACTGCGGTCCTGAGCTCCGGCGCCAGGCAGTGGAGCCGGTTGACCTTGACGGTCACGTCCGTGACCCCGAGCCGACGCCAGAGGGCGAGACGAGCTCCGGACCACCGAGTCGACCCTGAGTCACTCCCGCTGGCCATGATCGACATCCTCTCGCCGGTCCAGTAGAGCGACTTGAGCCTACGCGGGCAACAGGGAGCGCAGTCCGTCATCCAGAGTCGGACGGTACCCTTGATACCCCCCTCAAGACAGACTCCGTGGAAGCGGTACCCGGTGGGGTTGTCGGGGCGGTCTGTGACCAGTGGCGTGAAGTCGAGGCCGCTCCCGAAGTACCCGTAGATGGGGAAGCGCCGAAGCTCCTCAAGGGTCAGCTCGGGCCACGGCGACTCTGCGCCACTAAGAGAGCGGGCTCGTTCGGGAGGGGTCCCGGTCGTCGACCTCGCGACGAAGGGCGTAGGCGCCGGGGGGGCACCGACGCCCCCTCGGTCGACCATGAGGGACTGGGGGAAGGCCTTCGCGAGCCGGGACTTCGCGCGCCGGGAGGGTGCTTCGGAAGAACGACGCCTTCCATACCCTTGGTCGTTGCCGCAGGCTGAGTTGGGGTCCCTGCCCGGAGGGTCACCCTCGTAGAGCCTCAGCGTGAAGCCCTCCCGAGCCAGGAGGGCCGGGAGTCCGTCCACTCCGTACATGTGCCCAGCTCCGGCGGCCACCAGCACAGGCTTCTCCGAGCAGCTCGAGATCATCCGAGGCACCCAGGCCCGGTTGCGAGCCGCGACGAGGTGGAGATGCAGGGGCAGCGGCAGCTCGGGAGGCAAGGGCTCAGTCGCTCTGCTCCACCAGCCCCCGATGCCGAGCCGAGTGCGCCACCATGCAAGCGGGCCCTCGTCCAGCCAAGCCAGGACCGCCTCGAGCGAGCGGAGCTGCCACTCGAGGTCGATGGCGCCAACCTGGTGGAGCAGCTCACCGGCGGTCTCGAGACCTTGGCACCGGACCCCGCGTCGGTGCGCGAGCTCCATCAGGCGCATGTCCATCGACCAGCGCTCGTTGAAGGCCGCCTGAACCAGGATGGCGCCCGCCATCCATGGAGGGGTGTCGAGCACATCGCCGTCGTGCAGCCCCAGACGCAAGGCGGCGGCACGGACCTGCTCCACAAGTGAGTCAGGGCAGAGACCCTGCGCGGTGAGCTCGATCGGCCACCGCGGGAGCTCCCCTCCGGGCAAGCACTCCACCATCAACAGGTCTACCTCCTCAAGTGCTTCGACAGTCAGGCGAGACGGGTCGATGGCAAGGTGAATCGTCTGCGCCAACAACAGGATCTGCTTGACCCTGCTCGCTTCGACCACCTGGCCCGGCAAGGGATCGACGGGCCCCGAGCCGATCGCCGCAACCTGAGCCGTCTCGTCGTCTGAAGGCATGGCCTCAACCCCGCTTGACTGTTGTTGATCAATGATGTACAAAATCATTGAAACGTACAACTCAATTCTGAGGTCCTCTGATGAAGCTCCCAGACGAAGTCGCGTCGATCTCTACGGCCGAGGCCCGGGCCAAGCTCAGCGACCTCTTCAACCGGGTCGCCTACGGCGGTGAGAGAGTCGTCGTCCGCCGAAGGAAGGCCCCCCTGTTGGCGCTGGTTCCGATGGAGGACCTGCACTTCCTCCTGGAGGTCGCACCGCGCTCGGCAAGGTCTTTCAAGTACCCGTCAGCAGCAGGTGTCAAGCCGGCGCTCGCGGCCGAGCCGCCAGCTCTCCCCTACGGCTCAGACGAGCCCACCGACGCCGACCGCGAGGATGACTGAGGCCGATGTTCCAGCGGCACTTTGTGGACGAAGACGAGGTCGAGGAGGATGACTTCTACAACGCTCCGGTCTCGGCGCTCTGCGGGGTCTCCGTGCGCCCGATCTCACAGGGCACCTCAGCCCCACACCACGTCACGTGCCCGCTGTGCCTTCGTAGGCTCCGCCAGCTCCGACTCGTCCCCGCACTCGAGCCACGGTCGCAGGACGGCGAAGTCGACAGAGCCCGCGTCTGGATCTCGCCATCTCAGGTCGCCACGCGGCTGGGCATCAGCACCCGCACCCTGCGGCGCTGGCTCAGCAAGCTCTCCCCGGATCTGCCAGGAGCTCCCGTCGACGTGGGGACAGGCGGTAGTCGACGGCGATGGCGGTGGAAGCGGGAAGACCTGGCGACCTGGATCAAGGAGGTGGACAGGTGGCGTCGATCAGCAAGAGAGGAAAGGGCTGGCAGGTCCGCTGGCGCGACCCCGATGGTCAGCAAAAGGCCCGGCAGTGCCCGGACCACACGACCGCAGTCCGGCTCAAGAGGTCCGTCGAACAGGCCTGCGCAGAAGGACGTCGATGGCGACCTGAGGACGCTCGCCCGCGACCTGACGTCCCCACGGTCCTGAGGGCCTACCTCCTCGATCGGTCGATCAGCCGCGCCCCACGGACCATCAACCGCTACGCCAGCAACCTGGAGATCTTCAAGCGCTGGCTGCGTCAGCGACAGGGGCCCCGTGGCAGGCTCGAGACGGAGCTGCTCTCCAAGCACCTCCTGACCGAGTTCTACCTGGACCTGGCCAGCGGTGGCCGTCATGGCCGCGGCCGGAACCTGGACACGCGCAGGAGGATCGTGCTGGACGTGGTCCAGGCGTGGGAGTGGGCCTGGGACGACGAGGAGTTCTACGAGCACATGCCCCGGCCGAGGCGGATCGAGATGCCCCGCCAGCCCGGTCGGCCCACCAGGGCGCCGACCTGGTCGGAGATGGATGCCTGCATCGCAGCCGCCAACGGCTGGCATCGGCAGGTGGCGATCCTGCTGCGCTTCACGGGCCTGCGCGTGCAGCAGGTGATGCGGCTTCGCTGGGAGGACTTCGACCTGGACCTCGAGACCCTACGCATCCGGGGTGAGCTGGGCAAGTCGACCCACGAGAAGCGCGGGAGGCTCGTGCCGATCTCGAGCCACCTCTGTGGGGAGCTGGCCGGATGGGGGCAGAGGGAAGCCTGGGTCATCGTCTCCAAGCGCCAGCGTGGGGGGCCCCGTGAGCGCCTGTTCCGGGCTCGCGAGCTGGGCCGCGCCTGGTCCCGGGCCGGAGTCCGCGAGGTCGTGTGGAAGGGGCGCCCGGGCCATGCCTTCCGCAAGGGCTTCACGACGGAGCTGAAGCGGTCAGGGGCTGACTCCGAAGCGGTGGAGTTCTTGATGGGCCGCAAGCTCGAGGGCCAGCGGGACACCTACGTGGACCCCGAGGCCCTGGGGCTGCGGGACGCGGTGGGCAGGGTGCCCCCCCTCTCGACTGCGCCCCAGCCGATGTCCCTGGACCGCGAGCGGGCCCGAAGGGCACTCTGATGTTCCCGTGGTGTTCCCATCGCGGTAGGACTGGCAAACTCCACTCCCCCAAAACGCAGGAAAACCCTTGATTCTGACGAATCAAGGGCTCCTGAATGGTACCCCCAAGGGGAGTCGAACCCCTGTCTTCGCCGTGAGAGGGCGATGTCCT
>Ga0114932_10004111_pt1 | contig 13849 bp, 20 predicted proteins | sample 2SBtaG_2_FD_87286 | JGI IMG/M metagenome (GOLD analysis project Ga0114932, IMG submission 87286) | Deep subsurface microbial communities from Kolumbo volcano to uncover new lineages of life (NeLLi) - 2SBTROV12_ACTIVE470 metaG | ecosystem: Environmental > Aquatic > Marine > Volcanic ...
CCGAACCGCACGGGGCCCACTCCGAACCTCGGTTGAATGCGTCTCGTTCCTTTGAAGGGCTCGCGTCGTTTCCATCGCATGGTCATTCTGCTCCTCACGGCTCGGCCGATCCGGCCATCACCATGAAGGTGAAGGAGGAGCGTGAAAGAAGAGTGAATCGAAGGGCCACCGAGGCGTTCAGGTCCGGGCTCGCCAAACCCAAGAGCCTGGACCAGATCTACAAAACCTACCTAGCTCTCACCCGGCAGGAAGAGTCAGATTCTGTTCCGTTAGCGGGCGTCTGCCCTGTCGCCCGGCATGTAACTCCGCCAACTTGACTGTATGACGCAGCCTCCGCGCGTTGGAAACCAGCGGGCGGACCGATTCCGCGGGTGGGCCGCCTCGCATGGAGAATGATGAGCGCCGCGTCGGTGGTGTCGGTCGGTGAGGGCGGCTCGTCCTGTGCCCGTCGGTCAGCTGCCAATGGAAGGGTGCATAAGCCCTTTGCAGAGGTGGGGCTCCGATAGGGGTGTCGTTGGCGAAATGGATTTGATAACGCTTGGGCGAAGTCCGTCGACTGCGATCCGTGGCGTCGCGGTCAGCTGTTCGTTGCGAGCAGCTGTTCGTAGTCTTCCCAGGTGTCTACATCAAGTGGGACCGAACCCGGCGCGCGCATCTCGTGGACGTCGTATTGTCCCGATTCGATGAGCTTCCAGATTGCTTTGTCACCGTGCAGTTCTGACAGTTTGGCGAACATAGACCGGCCGAACCAGAATGGATGCCCGACCCCGTCGTCGTAGTGACACACAACGATGTCGGCTTTCTCGTCGGCTCCGGCCTCGATGATCTGAGCGATGACGGCGGTTGCGACGTGGGGTTGGTCGCCGAGGAGGAGCACGACTCCGTCGGTGCCGGTCGTGACGAGTTGCAGCGCCGAGACGATCGATGATGAGCATCCGTCGGTGTGATGGACGCTGTCGACGATAGTGAACCCATCGAGATCTACCTGCTCGCGCACTTCGGGCGCTGCCCCGCCGATGGTCACGAGTCGCTGTGCGAACGGCGCCTGCCGGGCCATCTGCAGCGTTGCATCGAGCAGGGTTGCGCCCTTGTATGGCAACAGCTGCTTGGGCTGACCGAGTCGACGCGACGATCCCGCGGCGATGATGAGACCTGCGGTGATTGCCATGCGAACACGGTACTTCGCGTTGAAACTGGTTGGTAGCATCATGACGTGTACGGGATCGTCGTTAGTGTCACCGCGTGTATCCGTGGGGAGACCCGTGCCGATGTCGCTTGGTCGCTCGAACCTTCGTTGACGCCTCAGTTCGATCCGGCCGACGCGTTGGCGATCACCCCCGGGGGAGGAAGGCTCGGGGGAATGCTGGGCGGCGCCTTCACAAATCAGCTCGTCGATCTCGCAGGTGTAAGGCACGAGCGCGGCCGCGTCGTGGCGCTTCCAGTCGGCCCGCTCGAAGGACCGGAGATCGGACTCGACGAGGGCACCTCGCTGCCGTGCATGCTCACGCCCGCCGAACAGTTGCCCGACAAACTCTGGCCCTTGTTGCTCGAACGCGAGCCCGTGTGCATCGTTGCTGAGCTCGACGGAACTTTCGTGGCCAAGACGCGCGTGTACTCGTCAGCCAATATCGGCGAGGCCGACGAAGCCATCGCACAACTCTTCGCTAGAGGCAAGAGCGACGTCGTTGTGACGCCCGAGAGGGTGACGACGTTCTGGTCGCCTCGGCCAACGCTCCTCGTGTTCGGAGGCGGGCCGATGGTCGAGGCTCTGGGCGATGCGGCCAAGTTTCTCGGCTGGAGTGCAGTCGTGACGGGAAGCTCAGGCGATGCCTCGGGATTGGCGGCGACACTGTCGCCGATCGATGGTGTGGTTGTCACTGGCCATGACCCGGAGTCGGCGGGCCGCGTCCTTGAAGCAGCGCTGTCGGGTTCGGTGGGGTACATCGGCTCGGTCGGCCCATTCGCCGTCCGAGAGAATCGAGTCGACTGGTTGGCGTTCCGTGGCATGACCGATGTCGGGCGGGTGTGTGACCCTGCAGGACTCGCAATCGGTGCGCGGAACCCCCATGAAGTGGCTCTGGCCGTCGTGGGCGAAATGATCGCCTGGCAAACCGCGCAAGATTGAGGCAGTACAGCGCTGGCGCCGGAGCCGTCTTGGGTTCTTGGCTGATCCGGCCCGGCGGGTACACTCTTTGTAAAGCACGCCATGCGCCGGCAGGGAAGTCATGACCTCACCACCCGATGAATCCAAGCTCCTCGAAGACCGAGCGCTCGCCTCTGTACCCGCCGACGAGGTACTCGAAGACATTTGGGGCACATCCGGCGACGGCTCGGCAGACGCCGACGAAGATTGCGGCCCTACGAAGGTGTGCCGCAATGCCCGCGATTTCAGCTTCGAGGGCATTTCCAAAGACGGTGCCGACTTGGGCACGGCGTGGCGAGATCTTCTTAAGGCCGAAGGCAAGCTCTCCGACGGTGGTTCGTCGATCCGAGACATTGTCCTCGGCCACGTGGACGAGTGATCGTTGGCCACCGGTTCTGGCGCTGATGCGCCCGCGAGTGTCGCCGATCTTCAAGAGCAACTTCGCTCGGTCGGTTACCTCGCCGATCGTGGACTTGGCACCGCCGCTCTGATCGCCCTTCGCCTTGGCCGTCCGTTGTTACTCGAAGGTGAGGTCGGCGTCGGCAAAACCGAGCTTGCCAAGTGCCTGGCACGGATCACCGGCCGCCAGCTCATCCGTTTGCAGTGCTACGAGGGCATCGACACGCACCAAGCGTTGTACGAGTGGGACTACGCGCGCCAGATGTTGCACGTGCGAGCGCTGTCCGAGCGCGAACTTGCCAATGCCGAAACGGTCGGCGGGTTGTATTCCGAAGAGTTCTTGCTCGAACGACCACTGCTCCAGGCGATTCGTTCGGGGAGGAACTCGGTTCTACTCATCGACGAGATCGACCGGGCCGACGACGAGTTCGAGGCATTCCTTCTCGAGCTGCTGTCCGATTTCCAGATCACGATTCCCGAGGTCGGCACGATTGTCGCTGACGGGCGGCCAATCGTCGTGCTGACCTCGAATCGAACCCGCGAGTTACACGATGCGTTAAAGCGTCGGTGCCTTTACCACTGGATTGGTTACCCAACTTCGGCCGAGGAAACCGACATTGTTCGGGTGCAAGCGCCTGAGGTCGCCGAGACATTGGCTCGCAAGGTGGTCGATGCGGTCCACCGCTTGCGCGACATGGACCTCGCCAAGCCGCCTGGCGTCGCGGAGACCCTCGACTGGGCACAGGCACTGGGTGCAGTCGATGCCGATGACCTCAACGGCGAAACGGTTCTCGACACACTGGGGTCGGTGATCAAGGATCGCGACGATCTCGAGTTGGTCCAGTCCGACATCGGCCGCGTCGTTGATGGCTGAGACTGTTGTTGACCGTCTAGTCGAGTTCGCCACCGCGCTGCGCGACGTCGGATTGCCGGTTGGCACCGACGATGTGTTGACGTTCAGCGCCGCAGTTGCCGAGCTAGCGCCGTCCGACATGGAAGACGTCTACTGGTGCGGTCGTACCGCGCTCGTGAGCCGACGCGATCACATCCCGGTGTATGACGAAGTCTTCCGGCGGTTCTTCTTGGGTTTGCAGTCTGGCGTTCCGCGTGAACACACCAAGGAACTCAAAGCTCCGCAAGGTTCGACCGGCACGATCAACGTCCCCGATGCCGAACCGGGCGAGCACGACTCCCAAGAGCCCCCGTTGGTGTTGGGCCTGCAGGCGTCATCGCTTGAGGTCGAACGAACGAAACGCTTCTCGGTGTGTTCGCAGGAAGAGCTCGCGGCGGTGAGGCGCATAATCAATAAGATTCGCTTCGAACCGCCGAAGCGTCGCACGCGCCGATACGCAACCGACCCCTCAGGGGGTGTTCTCGATATTCGGCGCATGGCCCGCGAGGCAATGAACCTCAATGACCTTGCGCCGGCCTTGCTCCGCATGGAACGCAAGGAAAAGCAGCGACCCATGGTGCTGCTCCTCGACGTCTCGGGGTCGATGGCCGACCACTCGCGTAACTTGTTGCAGTTTGCCTATTCGATGAAACGGGCAACACAGAAGGTAGAGGTGTTCTGCTTCGGCACGAGCCTCACCCGCATCACGCCCCAGCTCAACCGTCGGAGCCCAGACGCGGCGATGAAGCTGGCTGCGCAGAAAGTTGTGGACTGGGACGGCGGTACCCGAATCGGTGATTCGCTCGAAACGTTTGTGAAGGACTTCGGCCGACGTGGAATGAGCCGTGGTGCGACGGTGATCATCTGCTCTGACGGCCTTGATCGCGGCGCCCCAGCAACGCTGGCCGAATCCATGCTGAAACTCCAACGGCTTTGCCACAAGATTGTCTGGGTGAACCCGCTTCACGACGAGATGGGTGAGGTGCCGCCGACTCTGGCGATGGCTGTCGCTGGGCCGCATATTGACGAGATGGCGTCCGGCCACAGCCTCGCAAGCCTCGAGTCACTTGCCGCGCGGCTGCCAAAGATCGGATGATGTGTTGATGGGTAGATCGCCTCGGACAAGAATTGGGAGAATGCGCCAATGATGAAGTGGAGTGTCTCGATCAAGGCCGAGGGAGACCGGCCAATGGAGCTCGACGAGATCGTCGAGCTAGCCGATGCTGTTGCGTATCTGAACGGTGTTGCTTCGGGTGTTGGTGCGATGACCTACGGAGCACAGATCGTGGTCGAAGCCGAAAGTGCTGACGAGGCCGTTGCCGCCGCGGTGCCGTTGTTCGAGAAGGCTGTTGAAACTGCGGGTATTCCGGCCTGGCCCATGACCAAGGCTGAAGTCATTGGCGAGAACGAAGGTTTCATCGACGACGAGGATTACCCCGCGTGATCCGCTTGGGCTCGCTCGCCGGGTATCCGTTCGAAGGTCCCCGCGTACTGGGCGGTTGGCAACCGAAGCCGCATGCGGCAGTGTTTGTGATTCTGTACCGGGACGATCCGGAGGGTAAGCCGAACGACTTTGCTGTTATCGATGTCGATCACGCGGAGAACCTGGTGGACACCAAACTGCCGTTTGGCCATCCGCGGTCGAAGTGTTGGGAGAAACGGGCTGGCACGAAGTGGGGGGTGCACATCGCTACCTACGAAGTCCCCGGCGGCACTGCTGCGCACCGAGAACAGATTGTCAAGGAACTGCTAGCGGTCTACAAGCCGGGCTGTGCGCCCGATCAATACGACCAGGCCTGGGACAACAACTGGATCGGTAGCTACGACGCACCGAACACGACAGCACCCTTGACGACCGACAGGAATCCAAACGGGAGCTAGGCGCACGTGCACGCAGTAGCGCAGAAATGCGGGGTCAGCGCTACTCCGGCCGGTAACCCACGCTCTCCATCAGCCGCGAGCGCCGCGAACCCATGGCGGGCAATGCCGGCGGGGCCTCGTAGTCATCGGGGCGGGGCTCGTAAGTGGCGCCTTTGACGATGTCTTCGGCGAATCCGTAGAGCAGTGGGAGGGCGCTGGCGACGACCCCACCGGTGCGGTTGATGTTTTCGAGGCCGGGCGCGATGGCCTCGGTGTCGCCTTTGATCTTCCATACGAGCACGGCGCATTCTTCGAGCAGCGTGGCCACCCGTCCAAGCTGGCTACCGAGCACAAACAAGAAGAACGCCAGCCCCGCAATGAGCAAGGTAATGGCAATAACGGAGAGCGTGACGAGCGTGGTCATGAGCGCACCTTCTCGAGTACCCGTCCCAAGAACAGGTGATGGTTCAGGCCTTCGTTGAGTACACCTTGCACGCCCTCGGCTGTTTGGCCAATGAGAGCGGTATCGCCGGTGTTTGCGGCGGCCGCTTCGAGTGTTGCCTTGATCGTGGTCACCCGGTCCTCGATGGTCTTAACCAGTATCACTAGCAACGTCAGCAATGCCACAACGGCGACGATCACGACGAAACCACCGATGACGGCACCCCACCACAGGTCTTCTTGTCTGCTTGTTAGAGCCAACAACATGTTCAGCCTCCCAGCGTCTTGCGGCCACGTTCGAGACCGGCGCTGATAGCGCCCGCCGAGTCGATCGTGGTCTGTAGCCCCGCTAGTGCAGCGGTGTTCTTCACGGATTGTTCGAGTGATGTGTTGATCTCGGTTGCTCGATTACCGATGGACCTGGCCAGCATCAAGATCGGCACGACGAGCGCCACGACGGCCAACACGACGATGATCCCGACCGTGTAGCCAACTACCCATCCCGGATTTGATTCAGCGAGTAACAACATGATCTACAACCCCTCCGCGAAGTCTCTTACCGGCTTCAAGTTGGCATTTACCGACTCGACAACCGCCGGCACCGTGGAGGTCTTGTCGGCGATCACGCCAACACCCCCGGTAAGTGCGTCGAGTGTCGTGTCGACAGCCTTCAGATGCAGCACCACTCGGAACAACCCGACGGCGGCGAAGAAGACGATCAGTAGGGCCAGCGCAACTGTGACCCACGCAACAAACGGCATGTCACTCTCCTCCTGATGGCAACAACTTGGCCACCGACCCGGCGTACCGAACCGCGCCGTCGGCAACGTCGGCCACGGTCGTGTCGGTTTGGGCTAGCAACGCCGGCGTCGAGTCGAGCTCACCGATCGCCCCCACGCCACCAGCGAGAATGTCATCGCTAGCTTTGCGGATGCGCTCGACAGCCCCGATAAGCCGACTGAGTAAGGCCACCGCCACAAGGGCTGCAACCAACAACAGAATATTTCCAATCCACCACAACATGAGCGCCTCCTAAACAGCCTCGGGCGAGTACGGCAAAAAGAATCGACGGAAGACACGCATGAGCGCAAGCTTCGCCGCGGCGAGTCCGATGGCGAACCCACTCGGTTGCGATGCGACGGAACTTACCTCGTCGGGGTTGCGTCCTGCGGCTATGGCATCGAGGCGAGCTTCGGCATTCGCCGTGAAATCCTTCAACAACACCGCCGTCACATCACCGACCAACCCGCGGCCGAACTGAGCCGCAGCCCCGGAGAGGTTGAGGTCCATCGCGATGTCGACCTTGGTGCCACGGGCGCTCTCGTGAAGCGCGGCATCGACCAACATCTGCGCTTGCCCTCGGCCCTTCTTCTCTGCGCCCTCGGCATCGATCTTGAGCGTGTGGTCGTGGTTGTTGCGTTCGAGGATTTTGGCGTTGCCGTCGAACGACAGCTTCACCGGCCCCAGTGCAATTTCGACGCCTCCGCCATAGTGGTCGGGACCGAGCTCCTCGTTCAGTTGAGTGCCTGGCAAACACTTCGCGACCTGCGGTATATCGTCGAAAAATGCCCAAACCCGATCGATCGGGTGGTCTACTTCGAACTCGTCGGTTATCAGCATTCAGGCCCCCTGCTGGCTTTCAAACGCTGCCCGGCACCCCGAACAACAGAAATAAATGGTTTCGTCGCCGACCACGAGCGGATTGTTCGTCGGTACGGCATCGACCGTCATCCCGCAGATCGGGTCGACGACGGTTTCCGGTTTTGGCGCATCGATGGTGACCGCTCCGGAGAATTCTCCTGCAGCCCGTCGTTGAACGAGCTCGGCCAAGATGGCTACGGCCATCTCTTTGTGCGTGGTGCTGCCGAGGTCGAGCCCGACAGGAATAGCTATTGCGTCGATCTGCGCGGAATCGATCGACTGGGTTTGCAAGAACGAGCGGATCGCTTCGCCCCGCTTGGCTGACGCGACAACGCCGATATAGGCCGGCGTTGCTTTCAGTGCTGACAGCAGCAGATCTTCGTCGCCGTGGCCCTGGGTTGCGACCACCACGATCGAACGCTCCGACAACAAGCCCTCGCTGAACTCGGGCCCAGTGACGAGCTCGACATTCCAGTCGAGTTGCGTGGTTAGGTCGGACAAGGTCTGCGCCATTGGCGAGTCGCCGATAATTACGAGATGTGGCATAGACATGACCGGTTCCAGATAAATCTGCAATGCCCCTTCGCTTTGGCACGACATTTCGACGGCCACCGTGCCTTGAGGCAGATCGCCGAATCGGTCGCGGGCGCCGAGCGCAAACAGGCGAGGCACACCGGCTTCGAGTGTCTTGACTGCTTCCCGTTTGAAAACCGGCTCAGCGCATGCGCCACCGATCCAGCCGTGGATGTCGCCGGACGCAGTGTAAATCGCACGCGACCCGTGTTGACCAGATGACGGACCCTCGCGCCACACGACGGTCGCGAGCACGAACGCTTCGCCGCGGCGCGCTAGGTCGACGGCGCGCTCAAGCACACCCCAACCTTCGACGGCGCGGCCAGGTCCCACTGCCAGCGCCTACGAGTCGGTCTTCACTGGCGGATGGCCGAAGATGTCTTTGCCGGTTTGCAGTGCCTCGTACACGCGGTCGGGGAGTAGCGGCATGTCGATATTTCGAGCGCCTGTTCCCTTCAACGCGTCCATTACGGCGTTAACGAATGCTGCTGGACCGCCCACGGTTGCACACTCCCCAATGCCCTTGGCCCCGATGGGATGGTGAGGGCAGGGAGTTACCACTTCGTGCAGTTCGAAGCCGGGGGTTTCCCACGCGGTCGGAAGGAGGTAGTCCATGTAGTTGCCGCCGACGCAGTTGCCGTCCTCGTCGAAGGTGATGAACTGCATGCTGGCCATGGCATATGCCTCGGTGAGCCCACCCATGATCTGCCCTTCGACGATCATGGGGTTGATACGCACGCCGCAGTCATCGACCGCAACCAAACGCAACACGTCCCAGACACCTGTTTCTGGGTCAACCTCGACCGTTGCGATGTAACACGCAAATGGCCAAGTCAGGTTCGGCGGGTCGTAGTAGGCCGTGTTGTCGAGGCCAGGCTCCATGCCGTCGGGCACGTTGCTGTAGGCAGCCATCGCACACTCTTGGATCGTGACGCCTCGGTCTTGTGCTCCGCGCACGTAGAAGCGGCCGAGCTCCCAGTCGATGTCTTCGTCGGATACCTCGAGCAGGTGGGCTGCGATCTTTCGAGCTTTGGCTCGGATCTTGCGGGACACCATCGACACGGCAGCTCCGGCGACCGGAGTTGAGCGGGAGGCATAGGTGCCCATGCCGAACGGAGCGGTATCGGTGTCGCCCTCTTCCACGATGATGTCTTCGGCGGGTATGCCAAGTTCGTGGGCCACGATCTGCGCCCACGTGGTTTCGTGGCCCTGGCCTTGGGTCTTCGCACCGGTGCGCAGAATGGCCTTGCCTGTCATATGCACTCGCAGCTCGGCCGAGTCGAACATCTTGATGCCCAAGATGTCGTACTCGCGGCTGTTGCCGGCGCCCAAGGGTTCGGTCATTGTCGAGATGCCGATTCCGAGAAGGCGTCCCCGCGCCTTCGCTTCTTCTTTCTGCTTTTTGAAGTCGTCGTAGCCAATTGCGTCAAGGCCAAGCTGCAGACACTTCTCGTACTGGCCAGAGTCGGTAAGGAACCCGAACGGTGTGCGCTTGGGGAAGTCGTCGTCCTTCACCAAGTTCATTCGCCGGAATTCGGCCTGGTCCATGCCCAGGTCGTCGGCAGCAGCTTGCACCATGCGCTCTTGGAAGAACATGGCCTCGGTGATGCGGAACGAACATCGATATGCGACGCCTCCCGGTGCCTTGTTCGTGTACACCCCCTGCGCCGTAAGGTGAGCATGGGGGACGTCGTAACACGCAAACGCCGCGTGCATGAGTCCGATCTTGAATTTCGATGGCTGAGCATCGGAGAAGAACGCGCCATGGTCGCTATCGGTGTGCATGCGCACGCCGAGGATCTTGCCGTCGTTACGAACCGCCAGTTGGCCCTTGAGGTACACATCGCGGCCAAAGCCGGTCGAAATGAGGTTGCCCGACTTGTCCTCGATCCACTTGACCGGGCGTTCGAGCAGGATCGACGCAAGGATGGACATGACGTATCCCGGGTACACCGGCACCTTGTTGCCGAAGCCGCCACCCAAATCAGGGGAAACGATGCGAATCATGTGCTCGGGGATTTCAGCGACGAGTGAGACCGCAGCACGCACGATATGCGGTGCTTGCGAGGTCATGTAAACGGTGAGCTTCGACGTCGATCGATCGTAGTCAGCAATCGACCCACACGATTCGATCGGGGAGGGATGCGACCGCGGATAGTGCATCGAGATCTCCGACACGAGGTCGGCCTCGGCGAAGGCCTTGTCCGTGCCGTCTTTGTCGCCGACTTCCCAGTCGAAGATCACATTATTGTCTTGGCCGACTTTGTCATCACGAATAACGGGTGCACCGTCCTCGCGGGCCTGCATCGGGTTGACGATCGGCGGCAGCGGTTCGTAGTCGACCACGATGGCTTCACAGCCGTCCTTGGCGATATAGGGATCGTCGGCTATTACGCAGCACACCTCTTGTCCCTGGAAACGGACCTTGTCCGTGGCGAGCACTGCTTGGGTGTCATACGACAGCGTTGGCATCCACGCCAGGTTGCGAGCGGCCATCATCTCGCCGGTCATAACCATGCGAACGCCGGGAATCGCATAAGCGGCACTGGTGTCGATGGACTTGATCTCGGCGTGGGCGAGAGGACTTCGAAGGATCTCCATGTGCAACATTCCGGGCAGCACGATGTCGTCGACGTAGTTGCCCTTGCCGCGGATGAACCGGTTGTCTTCGACGCGACGGCGGCTTGCGCCGAGGCCGCCAATCTTTACTTCATCAAGCGCCATGGTTATTCACCCTCGGTTTCTGCGGCTGGCTCGGGGCCACGCATCTTCTCTGCAGCCCACAAGACCGCCTTCACAATGTTCTGGTAGCCGGTGCAGCGGCAAAGGTTGCCCGACAGCGCCCAGCGCACCTCGTCTTCGGTCGGGTTCGGGTTCTCGTCGAGCAGTGCCTTTGCCGACATCATCATTCCTGGGGTGCAGAAACCGCACTGCAGCCCGTGCTCGTCCTTGAAGCCTTCTTGAATGGGGTGCAGCTCGCTGGATGTGGCCAGGCCCTCAACGGTCATGACCTCGTGTCCGTTCGCCTGAACGGCGAACATCGTGCAGCTCTTCACGGGCTGACCGTCGTACAGCACTGTGCACGCACCACAGTTGGTGGTGTCGCAGCCCGTGTGGGTACCGGTGAGCTTGAAGCCGCTGCGTAGAAGATGAGCGAGCAGCAATCGGGGTTCGACGTTGGCCGCTCGGGTCTCGCCGTTCACCTTCAATTCGACCCGCGTTGTTGGGATGTCGCTCGATACCGCGGTTGGTGGGACTTCTTCGAACAGTGATGTCATGTCAGGCGACCTGCATTTCGGCGTGTTGAACGTTGGCGATGATGCGCTTCACGAACGTGGCGATGACGTGCCTCTTGTAGTCTGCGCTTCCTCGGTGATCCGACCGCGGGTTCGCGGCCTCGGCTGCGAGCCGTGCCGCGTTCTCGACGGCATCGTTGTCGAGCGCTGATCCGATGAGTGCCGCAGCGGCTTCTGATGCGTTGATCGTCTGTGCACCGACTCCTGTGAGACCAATACCAGCGTCGTTAACGGTCGATTCCGACATGTCGAGCGCAAGGGCAACACCTGCGGTGGCGAAGTCGCCGACGCGGCGTTCGAGCTTCAGGTAGCCACCGGCGCGGGTTCCCTTGGCGGCGGGTATGACGGCTTCGATGGCGATTTCGTTGTGAGCAAGAACCGTTTGGAACGGGCCGGCAACGAAATCAGTTACCGGGGTCGTCCGTTTTCCGTTTGGCCCGTGCGAGATGATCGATCCACGGAGCGCCACCATGACTGAGGCCCAGTCGCCCTGGGGGTCGGCGTGACACACCGAACCCACGAATGTTCCTCTGGTGCGGACGATCGGATCTGCCACAAGGTGCGCCGCCGAGGCAATTAAGGGCTGATGCTCGGGTAGCGACTTTGACTTCTCGAGGTGAGCGTGGCGAACCAAGGCCCCAATGCGGTAGCTCCCATCGGACTCTTTGCCATGCTTGTCGAGCCCGGGGATGTTGTTGATGTCAACCAGCATTGCAGGGTCGGCGAACCGTAGTTTCATCATCGGGATGAGGCTTTGGCCGCCGGCTAGAACCTTGGCGTCCTCGTTGGCCGTGAGCAGGGCAATCGCTTCGTCGAGCGACGTCGGCGCCTCGTAGTTGAATCGGGACGGATACATGTGTCGCTCCTAGTCGCGCTCGGGGCCGTGCGGATCGGGTACTGCTTGTGGCAGTGATTCGGCGTCGGGATCGGGACGCTTCTCCTGATGAGGAGGCCACGGTCCCTGAACCGGTTGCCCGGCGACTTTCAGATGATCGATGAGATGCGGCCACGCCCACATCGTTGGACTCGGGCCCTCCTTGGGCGTGTCCATGATCAGCTCGTACAGCCTCGGATTTCCCGCGCTACGACCGGATGATTCAACTACCATTTTTTCCCTGCAATCGTCTGTGCGAACCGGGCCGCCCTACGGTACTACAGGCAAGGTCGACGGTCATATCCGTACCAGCCGCCGGACATCACGTTGCCTTCTTAGCCTCCGCTGTGCCTACGGATGACGAAGCAAACAGCGTGGTCGTACCCCATGAGCAGGTTCCGGGCGGGTTGGGAACTCGATCGTGAGACTGCATGCCGCTAGCACTGCATGCGTGTCTCCCGGCATGCAATTTTGCGAAGATGACTGTATGAAGAGCCCGAGCGCATTGGCCCGTTCGCCGGCTTCACCAGGACCGAATCGGCGCTGATCTTGCGCCGGGTTTGAGCCCATAAGCGGTCCGTTGGCTCGATGCTCCGGCGCTCTTGGTGCAGGTACGAGAGCTGCTTGGTATCAGTCTCGATGTCCCAGGGTGAGACAGGTGTAGGGTGGCGTTCGATGTTCTTGAGAGCGATTGCCTCGATTGTCGCCGCAGCGCTCGTCGCCGGTGCGTGTGGCGCGGATTCCGAAACGAACCGTGCCGGACCGGGCACGAGCAGCACCAGCGAGCCTGCGGCGCAGACGGATCCGCCGCCAGCAACGTTGGTTGTGACCTCATCGGCCTATGCCGAGGGCGAGCGCATACCGGTCGAGTTCACATGCGACGGTGAGGGTACGCAGCCCCCTTACACATTGTCGGGCCTTCCTGCCGCAACAATCTCGATAGCTGTTGTGATGGAAGCGACGGTCCCCCAGGGAGTCTTCACGCACTGGGTCCAACTCGACCTGCCTCCAGATCCTGAGATCCCAAGCGATGCGGCCGACCTGGGAACGCTCGGTTCGGGCTTGTTCCAAGCGTTGGGCTATACCGCGCCATGTCCATCAGGAGATGCCGTCGGTCAGTACACGTTGCAGGTTTTCGCGGTCGATTCGTTTCTTGACCTCAATGAAGGTGTCAGCAAGGCGAAGCTCCTAGCCGCTCTCGAGGGCCGAGTGATCGGATTCGGCGAGCTGACTGGTGAGTATTCGCGGGCCTGACGTTGGGTTCTGCGCGTTGGAAACCTTGGGAGTGCTCACGACCGGGGGTACAGCGTTTCGGTGTTGCCATCGACGCCGATGATCTGGCCCGAGATGTGGCGGCCGTAGTCGCTGACCAAGAACATGATCAGGTCGCTGATCGCTTGGGGGTCGACATAACACTGCATCGACGTGCCGATGGCGTAAAGGCGTCGCACGTCGTCAGGCCGGAGTCCCTCGGCGGCGGCGTGGGCGTTGATGACGTTCTCCATGCGTTGGCCGTTGACGTTGCCCGGCACCCTTCGACCGGATGCTGGTTGCTCGACCGATCGGCCACGTTCAGCGTGGCCTCGCTACTGGTTGGCGATGGCGGCCTGGTCTACGCAGGTTCGAGAACCTCGGCGAGCAGCGCTTGGACTCGGCGGTTGATGTCGTCGACGATGGGGCGGACCTCGTTGACGGGTTTGCCGGCAGGGTCGGTGAGGTCCCAGTCGACG
>Ga0114932_10004117_pt1 | contig 13838 bp, 13 predicted proteins | sample 2SBtaG_2_FD_87286 | JGI IMG/M metagenome (GOLD analysis project Ga0114932, IMG submission 87286) | Deep subsurface microbial communities from Kolumbo volcano to uncover new lineages of life (NeLLi) - 2SBTROV12_ACTIVE470 metaG | ecosystem: Environmental > Aquatic > Marine > Volcanic ...
AAATGTCTGTAAGTCATTTAGCTACTGTAATAGAACAAGATATAGCAAATGGATTTGAACCATTTTTTGTAAATGCCACAGCTGGAACGACTGTTTTAGGTATGTTTGACGATATTGCAGCAATAAGCATTGTTTGTAAAAAATTCAATCTATGGCTACATGTAGATGGTGCATATTGTGGTGGTGTTGTTTTTAGCAATACATTTAAACATCTAGTTAAAGGTCTAGAAAAGTCGGATTCATTTAGCCTAAATGCTCATAAAATGCTTGGCACACCCTTAAGTTGTTCCATTATTTTAACAAAGCATAAAGAACAATTACACCATTCATTTTCTAACGAAGCAGATTATTTATATCAAACAGATAGTGATGACTATAATTTAGGTAAAATCTCTTTGCAATGTGGTAGAAGGAATGATGCTTTAAAATTATGGACACTCTGGAAATCCGTAGGAACCTTAGGTCTAGAGAAAATAGTTGACCATCAGTTCCATTTATCAGAAACAGCTAGAAACTACATTAAAAACAACCCGAATTATACACTTTATAGTTTTGAAAATTCTATTTCTGTTTGCTTTAATTATAGGGATATTCCTGCCGATGAATTATGCATGGCATTATATAAAAATTCGAAACTAATGGTTAGTTATGGAAATTTTAATGGAAATACTTTTATAAGGTTGGTAACTATAAATACAGCACTTAATCACGATGATATTTTTACATTTTTTAAGACTTTGGAGTCTTATGCCTCTAATCAAAAATTGCATATCTATGATGATGAGAATGAACTAATGCCTTCAAGAAAATATATGCTTTAGAAAGATTTTACAAAATAATTGGTTACGGCAAAGGCAATTCAACCAATATTAGCAACTGATTGTCTAATAAACTGTTAAATTCATCTAAGATTTTGAAAAAATAAAATAAGAAATATAATTTTTTATTATTTTTGATTATATATAACGTTTTGCTCCCTTTTAAACAGATATGGTCCAACAAGTAACAAGAGGCATAAAAATCTCCGTAGAGACAAATTTTGAAGGCACTTTTTATAAAAATTATAAAGTGCACTTTGCCTTTGGGTATAAAGTTACCATAGAAAATCAAAGTAAGGACTCCGTACAGTTAAATTCAAGACATTGGCGGATTTTAGATGCGCTTAATAATATTGAAATTATTGAAGGCGAGGGAGTTATTGGTAAAAGACCTGTTTTAAAACCTGGAGAGTTACATACTTACAATTCTGGTGCCTTATTAGCATCTCCTTTCGGAGCTATGCAAGGGCATTATAATATGGTTAATTTTTCAACTACCAATAAGTTTAGAGTAATTATTCCTACGTTTAAGTTAAGTGCTGGTTTTGCACTTAATTAAGTCTTCTAATCAAATCAAATCGATAGACTGTATTATTTTGTTTTACATGGTAAAATGAACAATTTGAATAATGCACAAAATTATAATTCTCTTCGTAATTAAAATTAGTATCATTTACTTTAAAATACCCATCAACATCAATATTACCATGAGGTGAAATACGTCTAAATCTATATTCATCTCTGGCTGAAGTATTATGCAGTTCAAACCATGCACCAGAACCAACACCACCTAGCCATTGGGCATTATCATGAATACCATCAACAGTTTTAGGAAGTTTATTCCCAACTAAATTTGGTTTGTAATTTTTTAATGTATCAAAGAAACATTTTAAATTTTCTTTTCTAACTGAAGAATTGTACTCCGATATTTCTCCTGTTTCAGACACTTCATTAACACAATCTCCTGTATTACCTATAATAACATTACCAATAGTGCTTGGTGTAAATCTGGTTGATTTGATTAACTGTTTTTTTATACGCTCGTTATTAACTGAAGCAATTAAAGTTGAGGTTACAAAACGTGAACAATTGCTCGCTTCTTTATTAAAAATTCCATAACGAATAAAATGACGCTCTTGCATCATTGTAATATAATCTTTAGCTTTTTGATAATCAATAACATCGCAAACCGAAGCAATTAATTTTCCTTCGCCATGAATTATTTCAGAATTTGCAGTTAAAAATTTAAGAATTTCTTCTAAATTTTTAATTTTCCCATTTTCAATTTTTGCTTTTATAGAAAAATCTAATTCATAATCTGTATCTTTTCCTCTAACTCTTCCTGTAGATTGCGCAGTAATATAGCGTCCAAAATCATAATAATCTAAAATTCCTGTATCCTTATGTATTAGTATTAAAGCGGCATGACCAGCTCTAATGTAGTATTTATTGCCTATACCTATAAAACGTAACATAGGAGAATACCATTCGTCTGCAAGAGGTACTACAGTTTCCGGATATGCTAATATTATAATAATTCCAGAATTATTCATTTACTATTTGCTGAAGTTTAAGTGTTTTTATCGAAACTGTATTACGTTGAAGGTCGTGAAATTGCATATCGATAATATCTTCCTTTTTTTCTACTTGTGTAATACTTGTTGTTTTTACATAGTGTCTATCCATAATAACGCCAAAATCTTGATTATCATGTCCTGCAGTTTTATGAAAACTCATCAAAGTAGTAGCTTCTAATTCGTTTTCTGCTTTAAAATCTTCAAACCACTGGAAACGCTCTTGTTTCATGGCATTATTATATAATGTTGATGACGACCAAATCTTAGGTGCTAAAGGTAACACTGAAAAGTGCTTTTCTGTACCATCCCAAACCAATTCATAGAATTTTAAATTGGCATTCCAATCGGCAATAACCAAGGTAAATGGTTCTACATCCTCAAGATTATATGTTTCAATACATGAAGCTAAATCATCTGAAGTTAATAAATCATTCACCACAACACCACGACTCATTCTATATACTGCTTTGCGTTCGTGACATACATATCCGCCATTGAGCAAACAAATTAATCGATTTTTTTCGCTTACGCCAATCCAAGTACCTCCTGCCAACTCATCTTTAGGAAATAGCATTGTTGTATTCTTAACCGAATAGATTTCAGGTGCAAGCGACGTCCTGTTTGGCGCTTCATCACGGTTTGATGTTAAAATAAAATTGTTATTCCCTTTCGGAATAATAGTAACTGTACACATAAATGCAATAGTCTAAAAACTCTTTGGCAACTTACAAAAAATTACTAAGATTTTAACGTGGTTTTTGCAATCCTTCAAATAAAAAATCGTCAAAATTGTTGTAACTTTGCAGTCAAATTTTAATGAATTATTAAACAGAAATAAATAATGGGAAAAGGATTTTTCAACGTACCAATAGCTGTAAACGAATCTATAAAATCGTATGCACCTGGTTCTCCAGAACGTGAAGCTGTACATAAAACATATAAAGACATGTTTAACAGCAAAATTGATGTGCCTTTTTATATAAATGGAAAAAATATTACCACTGGAAATACCAGAACAATGTCTCCACCTCATGACCATCAACATATAGTTGGAGCCTATCATTTAGCAGAAAAAACGCATGTTGAAGACGCTATATCTACAGCTTTAGAGGCAAGAAAAACATGGTCACGATTACCATGGGAACAACGTGCTGGTATCTTTTTAAAGGCTGCCGAATTAATTGCAGGACCATATAGAGCAAAAATAAATGCTGCAACAATGATAGCGCAATCTAAAACCATTCATCAAGCTGAAATTGATGCCGCTTGTGAATTGATAGATTTCTTGCGTTTTAATGTGCAGTTTATGACAGACATTTACCTTGAACAGCCAGAAAGTACAAGTGACGCATGGAACAGAGTTGAATACAGGCCACTTGAAGGATTTGTGTATGCTGTTACACCTTTTAATTTTACTGCAATTGCTGGAAACCTGCCGTCTTGTATGGCTATGATGGGGAATGTTGTGGTTTGGAAACCTAGTGATAGCCAAATTTACTCTGCTAAAATACTAATGGACGTTTTTAATGAAGCTGGTGTTCCTCCTGGTGTTATTAATGTCGTTTTTGGAGATCCTGTTATGATTACTGATACAGTAATGAGTAGTCCAGATTTTTCTGGTTTACATTTTACCGGTTCCACATTTGTTTTTAAAGAGTTATGGAAAAAGATTGGAAACAATATTCATAATTATAAAACCTATCCAAGAATTGTAGGCGAAACTGGTGGTAAAGATTTTATCATTGCTCATAAATCGGCAAACGCCAAACAAGTGTCTACGGCTATTGTTCGTGGTGCTTTCGAGTTTCAAGGACAAAAATGTTCTGCTGCTTCAAGAGCTTATATACCAAGTAATTTGTGGAGTGCCGTTAAATCTCAGCTTATAGAAGATTTAAATTCAATCAAAATGGGTTCTCCTGAAGACATGAGTAATTTTATTACTGCTGTAATACACGAAGGTTCTTTTGATAAGTTGGCTAAATATATTGACCAAGCCAAAGCTGATAGTGATGCTGAAATTATTATAGGTGGTGGTTACAATAAAAGCAAAGGTTATTTTATTGAACCAACCGTAATTCTTGCTAAAGACCCAAAATACACAACTATGTGTACCGAACTTTTTGGTCCAGTTATCACTATTTATGTGTATGATGAAAACGACTATTCTGAAACTTTAAAATTAGTAGACCAAACAAGCGAATATGCCTTAACAGGAGCTGTTCTTGCCACAGATAGATATGCTATTGACGAAGCTGCAAAAGCTTTGCAAAATTGTGCAGGAAACTTTTATATTAATGATAAGCCAACAGGAGCCGTTGTTGGGCAGCAACCATTTGGAGGTGCAAGAGCTTCGGGAACTAACGACAAAGCGGGTTCTGCTCAAAACTTACTGCATTGGGTATCTCCTAGGATGATTAAAGAAACTTTTGTAACACCAACAGATTACCGTTATCCGTTTTTAGAGGAATAAAAACGTAACTTCGAGTGATTCCGATAGCATTGGAATTGTATTGAGAAGTAATACTATATAAAAACCCTATCTTTAATAAGATAGGGTTTATTTTTTTAAAGATTCTTAATTAAAATCTATTAGATTTGTAAGTGTATAGATAATGGAAAATAAAACTAAACATATAATTGTATTAAAGGATTATTGGATCAAAGAAAATACTAAATTCGACACTTCATTTTCTATTCAAGTATCTAATAGAGTTGATAAATTAAGAGGAAATAAATTAATTGATGAGTTGGAAGAAGCAGAAAATCTTACCTGTGTTAATAATGGTAAAAAACTAACATTAAAAACCAATAAAGGCAAAATATTTGGATACTTACACAAAAATAAGTTGAATGAATATATATTTAATTTAACTTCAAATAATCAGATTCACTATATTGGATTAAAAGATTATATACTGGTATATGATCGTAATAGAGAAATTCGTTTATCTTATGACACTCCTAAGGTAGCATTTTGCACAATGAAAGAAGGCAAAAAATTTAAATCAAAAAGTGGTTGTGTTGTTACCATTTTATTAACTATAATTCCTTTTATAGCCTACTGTATTTTTTAAAATTACCCATGACCAATCAAGACTATAGTATAAGAGAGGCTATGCCAGATGAGTTTTCTACAATTGGTGATTTAATGGTTACTGTATATTCACAACTGGAAGGCTTTCCTAGTCCCAAAGAGCAACCCAATTATTATAACAAACTTGCAAATATTGGTAAACTCACTGAATATCCAAAAGTGAAGCTATTAATTGCTGTTTCACCTAATGGAACCATTGATGGTGGCATTGTTTATTTTAGTGATATGGCATATTATGGTTCGGGTGGTTCTGCAACTAAAGAAAAAAATGCAGCAGGTTTTAGGTTACTAGCAGTAAACCCAAATATTCGAGGCAAAGGCTTAGGAAAACTATTAACAAATGCGTGTATTACATTGGCTAAAGTAGAAAAACAAAAGCAAATAATCATTCACTCTACGAAAGCAATGCAAATCGCTTGGAGCATGTATGAAAATTTAGGTTTTAAACGGTCTGAAGATTTAGATTTTATACAAGGTGAACTGCCTGTTTATGGATTTAGGTTATTACTATAAAATATTAGAATAGCAAAGAGTAGTAACACCAATCTTTGCTACTTAACTTATTCACAATCAAAAGCTAAGACTTATCATTTATATTCAAATAGCAGTAATTATTCTGAATTTTATGTATCTTTAAAAAAAGTTATATATAATATCTCCCCAGAAACACATTGGTCTTTTGCGACCTACCCTTGATTTTAAATTTAATTCTAAAACTTTTAAAGATGAAAATTTACTTAAGCATCGTATTTCTTCTAAGTGTATCTATTATTTGCAATGCACAAAAACGTATGAACAGTTTTAACCCAAAGGATGTCAATAATTGGGTTGCTAAACATAACTTAACGGGTTCAAAATACCAAAGTGAAGTTACTAGATTACATAACAAAGGTTATCGCTTACTTTATGTAGATGGTTACAATGTTAATGGGAAGGTAAAATTTGCAGCGCTTTGGAAAAAGGGAAAAACCAAAGATCTAAGAATACGTCACGGATTATCAAAAGCAAAATATCAATCAGCGGCTGATAAAAATCATAAGGATGGTTATCGACTTATTCATGTTGATGGTTATAATCAGAATGGAAAAGCATATTATGCCGCCATTTGGAATAAGCAAAAAACCAAAGGGCTTCGTGCACGTCATGGCTTAACCCCTAAACAATACCAGTCTGTAGCAACCAAAAACCATAAAGACGGTTACAAACTAGCTCATATAAGTGGTTATGGAATTAAAGGAAAAATATATTATGCTGCCATTTGGAATAAAGGAGATAATTCCAAAATAAAAGCACGTCATGGACTTAACAGGAAACAATATCAAGATGAAGTGACTAAGAACTGGAAAAAAGGGTATCGCGTAACTCAAGTTGACAGCTATAACTCAGGAGGCAAAGTATTTTTTGCAGCAATTTTTGAAAAAGTAAGTGGACGATATAGTGCTCGTCATAATATGAGTCCTAAAAATTATCAACTGCAAATGGATAATCATTATTACCAAGGATTTATGCCTATAAGTATTAGTGGACATGATGCTGGTAAAACAGCAGGTTATGCTGCTGCGTTTAAAAGTATTGGTAATTGGAAAGGTAAAGACACAAGACAACTTGATGATAAAATTAAAGCAGTTATGAAAAAATATAGCGTCCCAGGAGCATCTGTTGCTATTGTAAAAGATGGGTGCTTAGTATATGCAAAAGGTTATGGTTATGGCGATAAAGACAAAAAGGTAATAGCCTCAGCAACAAGTTTATATAGAATAGCTAGTGTAAGTAAACCCATAACCAGTGCTGCTATTATGAAACTAACAGAGGTCACCAACCTAAAACTTAAACAAAAAGTATTTGGCTCTGGAGCTGTTTTAGGCACCACTTACGGCACCAAAAAATATGGTAAGAGAGAAAAGCAAATAAAAGTAAGTCATCTTTTAGAGCACCGAGCTGGAGGAAACTCTTGGGATAACAATACTACTCCAAACCCTGGAAGTGGACCTAATGATACTTGGGGAGCTCCCATGTTTCAACAAACTGATTTAAGTCAAAAAAAATTGATAGGTTGGGTATTAGATAGCCGAAATCCTAGTGATGCTGTTAATACTGTTTACGCGTATTCTAATTTTGGCTATTGTATACTTGGTAGAATTATCGAAAAAAAATCAGGAATGAGTTACGAAAACTACGTTCGTGAAAAAATTCTGAAACCTATGGGAATTAAAAATATGTATATAGGTTCGAGTAAAAAAGACGGCCGACGCTACAAAGAGGTAGTTTATTATGGTGATAACAACACCAATCCTTATTCTCTTCAAATGCAACGTATGGATAGTCATGGAGGTTGGATTGGTTCTCCTGTTGATTTGATGAAATTTGCGATTCGTGTAGATGGAGACAAGTCAAAAAAAGATTTTTTAAAAAGTAGTAGTATCAAAACGATACAAACTTCTTCCTATGGTGGCAGTTATGGTAAAGGATGGAGCCTTAATGGAAGCTTGATGCAACACAGCGGTCTTATGGCAGGAACGAGTTCAAGGATAAAATTAATGGATAATGGTATTTATTATTTTTTTGCAGTAAACAAATGGGATGGCAATATAAATAATGATCCTAATAGTGATATGACTAAAGCCATTGAAAACGGAATAAAAGCTATTAAATATTGGCCTCCTATTGATTTATTCTAAATCCCATAAGCCATACCTTATTTCTTAAATTTAATAGGCAAATGCACTACTTTTTTGGTCTCGAAGAATGCTTCAGTAAAATAATCACTTAGATTAAATATACTTACCGTCTTGTAGTTTTGCAATTCTTTGGTTAAATCGCCTCCTTTTAAATAGAGAATACCGTTTTTTATCTCATGGTTTTGCGGTTTAGAAACTTTTCCTTTTACCCAAGACACAAAAGTTGGCATTGCGGTTACTGCACGACTTACAACAAAATCGTAAGTATCATTAATTGCTTCCACACGAGAATGTGTGGTTTTTATATTACTTAATCCTAAATCTAAAACAACGCCATTGACCACTTTTAATTTTTTATTGATACTATCAACTAAATGAAAATCACACTTAGGAAACAATATAGCCAACGGAATTCCTGGAAAACCGCCTCCTGTACCAACGTCTAAAATTTTAGTACCCTTTTTAAATTGAATTACTTTTGCAATAGCTAAAGAATGTAACACATGACGTAGATATAACTCATCAATATCTTTACGAGAAACCACGTTAATCTTTAAATTCCAATCTTGATATAAAGCCTGTAACTTTTCGAATTTATCGATTTGGTCTTCAGTAAGATTAGGAAAATACTTTAAAATGAGCTCCATTAAACTTTAAGATTTCAACAAAAATATACATTTTATGTGCATAATTTTATGAAAACTTTATAAGTTAAGTGTGTTTATTATATATCTTTGCCCACTTATACAATAATTTATTTTAATTCGTTATTATAAATAAACCAAAACGTATGACAAAGCAACTGCTTACTTTTTCAAGAACTGATTCAGCAAAGTTTTTCAAAACACTTAATAAACGTGTAAATAGCTACTTTAAAGACAATAAAATTAAGCGTACTGGAAACTGGAAGCTTTGGTTAAAAACAATTATAATGTTTGGCCTGTTTTTAACACCTTATTTTTTAATTCTTACATTAAATATTCCTGGTTGGGCACAACTACTTTTAACTATTGTTATGGGGATTGGAATGGCTGGAGTTGGTATGAATGTGATGCACGATGGGAATCATGGTTCGTTTTCTAATAAAGAATGGATTAATAGAATAATGGGAAGTAGTATTTATATCCTTGCTGGAAATGCTTACAACTGGAAAGTACAGCATAATGTATTACATCATACATATACAAATATACATGGTCATGATGAAGACCTTGAAGCTGGTCGAATATTACGTTTTTCTGAACATTCTAAATGGCAATGGCACCATAAATTTCAGCATTATTATTCGGTATTACTTTATGGATTGTTAACTATTAATTGGGCTATTACAACAGATTTTATGCAAATGAAACGCTATATGAAACGTAAATTAGCCTATGGTAAATTTCCAAATCCTGTATGGAATTGGAGTAAACTTGTAATTTCAAAAATTATTTACGTGACTATGTGGATTGTAATCCCAATGTTAATATTAGATATTTCTTGGTGGAAAATTTTATTAGGCTTCTTTATTATGCATTATGTTGCTGGTTTAATTTTAAGTGTTGTATTTCAATTAGCACATGTAATGGATGAAGCAGAAATGCCTCTTCCAGAAAGAAATGGTTCTATGAAAAATACTTGGGCTGTACACCAACTTAAAACTACGGTTAACTTTGGTGCAAAAAGTAAAATTGTAAACTGGTTTACCGGAGGATTAAACCATCAGGTAGAGCATCATATTTTTCCACATATCAGTCATGTACATTATGGAAAAATTGCCAAAATAGTTAAAGAGACTGCGAAAGAGTTTAATTTACCTTATAACGAATATAAAACCACACGTAAAGCCATTATTGCTCATTTTAAGTATTTACGCGAAATGGGAATGAAACCTGCTTTAACAGTCTAATTAGTTTTACCAATGAACCAACTTTCTGATAGAATAAACAATCTATCAACATCTGCTACTTTGGCAATGGCTGCTAAAGCCAGAGAACTAAGGGCTGAAGGCAAAGATATTATCGGATTAAGCCTTGGAGAACCCGATTTTAATACCCCAGATTTTATTAAAGAAGCTGCAATTCAAGCTATTAACGACGACTACAATTCGTACACTCCTGTTGATGGTTATGCAGAATTAAAGCAAGCTATTATTACCAAATTTAAACGTGATAATAACCTCATCTATACCTTACCACAAGTTGTTGTATCTACAGGTGCAAAACAATCTTTAGCAAATGTTGCTGCTGCAATGATTAATCCTGGTGACGAAGTTATTTTACCTTGTCCTTATTGGGTAAGTTATAACGATATTGTACAGCTTAGTGAAGGTGTTCCTGTAGAAATAAAAACGTCTATTGATACAGATTTTAAAATGACCGCTGCACAATTAGAGGCAGCTATTACACCAAAAACTAAAATGATTTGGTTTAGCTCGCCTTGTAACCCAAGTGGCTCTGTATATAGCAAAACCGAATTACGCGCATTTGCTAATGTGTTACAAAACCATCCTCATATTTATGTGGTTTCTGATGAAATCTATGAGCATATTAATTTTATTGGAGGTCATGCAAGTATGGCTCAATTTGAAGATATGTACGACCGTACTATTACTGTAAATGGTGTGTCAAAAGCATTTGCCATGACAGGTTGGAGAATTGGTTTTATTGGTGCTCCTTCTTGGATTGCTCGTGCCTGCAACAAAATGCAAGGACAAATAACTAGTGGTGCCAATTGTATTGCACAGCGTGCTGTAATTACTGCTATGGAAGCTAATCCTAGTAAAGTACAATACATGGTAGATGAGTTTAAAAACCGTCGTGATCTGGTGCTTAATTCGCTCAACGATATTGATGGGTTTAAAACCAATACACCTGAAGGTGCATTTTATGTGTTTCCTGATATATCTTCTTTTTTTGGCAAAACGCTTAGGGGCAAAACCATAATTAACGCTTCCGACTTTTCTTTGTATTTACTTGAAGAAGCCCTTGTAGCAACAGTTACAGGAGATGCTTTTGGAAATCCAGATTGTATCCGAATCTCTTATGCTGCTTCACAAGAGCAACTTATTAAAGCCATAAAACGTATTAAAGAGAGTTTGAATTAAACCTGTTTTAGTTATTAATTATATATAGAAAAAAGATAATACTTATTATTGTTACAAAAACTATAAGCCGTTTAACAAATAATTGTTTTCGTTCTCTTTTTAGACGCTGTCTTATTTCTCGTAAAAGTTGAGGAGTTGCTTTTGGAAAATCGTATTCTGTTTTTTAATTTCACCCCATTTGGCAGCACTTTTAAATCTATTACCTTTAATAAGTCTTATATTCTTATTGCTTTTAAGAATAGATATCATTGATTCTCCTAATGGCATAACTTTTTAATTTTTGTATTATTACTAAGACACTTATTTTAATCGATATCATTGCAATGATAAATCACCTTCTTAACATTTATACAATGTAGTGCTTGTAGCAACAGTTATAGGAGATGCTTTTTGAAAATTCCGGACTATTTTATTCGTATTTCTTACTCAGCTTCACAAGAGCAGCTTATTGAAGCCATAAAATGTATTAAAGAGAGTTTAAACCAGAGCAATTACTAAAACAATTGCGAAAACAGAAAGTTTTAAAATGGTATCGATATGTGAAGTAAGTTGATATCTATTACTTTTTACCGATTGCTTAATCCCAAATATAGATTTTGGATTTGAATGAAAGAAATTATTACATGTTTCTTGCTTATACGTTGAACTTAATAGTCCTTCGTTTTTAAAAATAAATGGTTCCCTGATCTGTTTGGGTAATGGTTCAATGTCTTGATGTGTTAATACTAATTCCATGATTATTTGTTTTTGATTGATTTATACTATTAAGACGCCTTACAAATAAAAATGTTACACAGCATTTTATTCAACTGTTTAAAAATCAGAGGTGAATATTACGGTAAATATTATAAATATTGATACTCTGGCAGATTTTGAAATCTTAAAAAAATAAATTAAACATATCAGGTGATATTACCTATTTCGCCAAAAGAATGGCGTTAATAATATAAGTACTGTAAATAATTCTAAACGACCAATAAGCATTAAAAAGGATGCCCACCATTTGCCAATTTCTGGCATTTCATAAAAATTATTTACGGGGCCAAAATTCCCCAATGCTGGCCCGACATTTCCTAAACTAGAAGCTGCTACTCCTACTGAAGATTCAAAACTTAGTCCTAAAAATGAAAATACTAAAGCACCAATAATAAAAGACAGCATATACAAGATAAAAAATGCTAAAATATTAAATACAATATCTCCCGAAATTGCCTTTTTATTATAACGTACAGGCAAAATAGCATTAGGATGCAAAGTTCTTTTAAACTCTAAAAAGCCATTTTTAATCATCATTAAATGACGCACAACTTTAACTCCACCAGCAGTACTTCCTGCGGATCCTCCCAAAAACATTAACCCAAAGAAAAGTACCATTAAAAAAGGTGTCCACAAGGTAAAATCTGCTGTTACGAATCCTGTAGTGGTAATAATAGTTAACACTTGAAACATACCATGTCTTATAGCACTTTCCGTTTCTCCCCAAACCATTGGATGATTAATGGAAGACATCGTAACATCAGCTTTAAAGTATATAATTAGCGATGCTATAATGGTAAACAAAATAATACACTGAAAATAAAGTTTAAACTCTTCGTCTTTTATTACTTTTTGTACTCTACCCTTAAATGCAAAGTAGCTTAACACAAAATTGGTGCCAGCTAAAAACATAAAAAGCATAATAATATATTGAATAATTGGTTTACCATTCCAATAGGCTATACTTGCATTTTTAGTTGAAAATCCACCCGTAGATAAAGTCGCCATTGAGTGGTTAATAGCATCAAAAAACGACATTCCTGCTACGTTAAGCAAGATGGTTTCGGCTGCTGTATATCCAAAATAAATAAGCCATAAACGCTTTGCTGTATCTGCAATTCGTGGATGTAATTTATCTGCACTTGGTCCAGGAGCTTCAGCTGCAAACAATTGCATTCCTCCAATACCTAACAGCGGCAAAATAGCAACTGCTAAAACTATAATCCCCATACCACCTATCCAATGTGTTAAGCTTCTCCAAAACAAAATACCTTCTGGTAAAGATTCAATATCGTTTAAAATGGTTGATCCTGTTGTTGTATATCCTGAAATGGTTTCAAAAAAAGCATTTGTAAAACTTGGTATGGCCTCTGTAAACATATAAGGTAATGTCCCTGAAAGTGTCATTACAATCCACCCAAAAGCTACTACAATATAACCTTCGCGCTTATTCATCTCCTTTTTATGCTTTTTGGTTAAAAGCATGCTCAGTACCCCAATAGAAATCACTATAAGACCAGCCAATAAAATATAAGACGCCGCACCATCATTATAAATAACACTGATTAAAGATGCTAACAGCATGAAACCACCATTAAACAGCAGCAATAATCCTAAAAAATGAAATATTATTTTGTAGTTAAGTTTCACTTATTTTTTTGTATTAAAAGAAAAAGCTTTCAACTTTCTTAATAGATTGAGGCAAACAGCATACTACAATTCTATCTCCTGCTTCAACTTTAAAATTACCCAAAGCAATAATACCTTCTCCATTTCTAATAACGCCTCCAATAATTGCTGAACGTGGAAAATTCAAGGTTTTAATTT
>Ga0114932_10004120_pt1 | contig 13833 bp, 14 predicted proteins | sample 2SBtaG_2_FD_87286 | JGI IMG/M metagenome (GOLD analysis project Ga0114932, IMG submission 87286) | Deep subsurface microbial communities from Kolumbo volcano to uncover new lineages of life (NeLLi) - 2SBTROV12_ACTIVE470 metaG | ecosystem: Environmental > Aquatic > Marine > Volcanic ...
AATATTATCTAAAAAATCAAAAACTAAGCATAAATTTATATCGGATAAATTACTGTTTTTATTTTTTAAGTCTTTAATTGCATAAATATGTTTTCCAAATAAACCACTTTCTTCACGAAAAATTAGTTCAACATATAAAAAAGCCGTTGGACCTCCAGCTAATAGTACGGCCAATCCGTTCTCAGACATGCTCTGCGCAATGGTACTATTAATAAAACCAATTGGCCGTATATACTTAATTTCTCTAAGCAAAGACATTAGATAAATTCATAGAGTTGGGCATGATAAAAACTGACTTTTTTGCCAAGCCAAGTAGAATTATCTGAGATCTCAACCCTGGGGTTGTGGTTCGGGTTCAAAACCACTAGCGGGTCGATCCTTTTTACCTACAGCACCACTGGTTGGCACAGACGAACGAGCATGTTCACCCAACCCATCATCTTCAGAGTCCGGCCGTTCTACCTTACCACCAGCAAGTAAATGTCGAACCTCTTCACCGGATAGAGTTTCATACTCTAACAACGCCTTACCAACAATATGAAGTTGATCTATATTGTCCTCAAGTACCTGACGGGCTTCAGCTTCACCACCTTCAACTAACTTTCTTATTTCCTCGTCAATCACTTTAGCCGTAGCTTCTGAAACATTTTTATGTTGCGAAACAGAATGGCCTAAAAATACTTCTTCCTGATTATCTTCATAGCGTAAGGGTCCCAGTTTATCACTAAAACCATATTCAGTTATCATACTTCTAGCTAAATTAGTTGCTTCTTTAATATCATTAGAAGCACCAGTGGTTACCTTATCTTTCCCAAAAATAAGTTCTTCAGCTATGCGCCCACCAAACATCATAGATATCCTGGCTTTCAATTCATACATTGAATAAGAATAACGGTCACGTTCTGGTAAAGACATAGTAACCCCCAAGGCTCTGCCCCTTGGAATAATTGTCACTTTATGCAACGGATCACAACCATCAACATGTAAACCAACTAGCGCATGACCTGCCTCATGATACGCAGTGTTTCGTTTCTCATCTTCACTCATAACCATTGAACGGCGTTCAGCACCCATCATAACCTTATCTTTGGCTTCTTCGAACTCTGTCATCGTCACCATTCTACGACCTTTGCGAGCAGCTAATAAAGCCGCCTCATTTACCAAATTAGCCAAATCAGCTCCAGAGAAACCAGGAGTACCTCTAGCTATAACTCTTGCCTCAACATCTGGTGCTAGTGGTACCTTGCGCATATGAACTTTAAGGATTTTCTCACGACCAACAATATCTGGGTTAGGAACAACAACTTGACGATCAAACCTACCAGGACGAAGAAGCGCAGGGTCAAGAACATCTGGACGGTTAGTCGCGGCAATCAATATTACTCCCTCAGTACTTTCAAACCCATCCATCTCAACAAGAAGTTGGTTAAGAGTTTGTTCACGTTCATCATTACCTCCACCCAGACCAGCCCCACGATGACGGCCTACAGCATCAAGTTCATCAACAAATATAATACAAGGTGCGTTTTTCTTGCCCTGTTCAAACATATCACGAACTCGACTAGCGCCAACGCCAACAAACATTTCTACAAAATCAGAGCCTGAGATAGTAAAGAACGGAACATTAGCTTCACCAGCTATAGCACGAGCTAAGAGGGTTTTACCTGTACCTGGTGGCCCCACTAGAAGAACGCCTTTAGGTATTTTTCCACCAAGTTTTTGGAATTTTTGTGGATCCCTTAGAAACTCAACGACTTCTTCTACTTCCTGTTTTGCTTCTTCAACACCTGCAACATCTTCAAATGTTATGCGGCCAGAATGTTCTGTTAAGAGTTTTGCTCGTGATTTTCCAAAACCCATAGCACCACGACCACCACCACCCTGCATTTGTCGCATAAATATTATCCACACACCAACAATCACTATAAACGGCAGCCAAGTTAATAGATGACCGAGTATAGGGTTCATTGATTCTTTAGGAGCAGCACTAATACGGACCCCTTGATCATTTAATCTTTGTACTAATTGGGGGTCGTCAGGCGCATACGTTGAAAAAGGTGTTTGGTTTTTGAGTGTCCCAGTAATATCGTTACCCTGAATAGTAACTTCAGAAACTTGGCCACCTTCTACTTGTGTAATAAAATCAGAAAAAGCTAATTGCTGTTCATTTCCATTCTGACCCGAGCCTTGAAATAAATTAAACAGTCCTACCACTAGTAATGCTATGATAACCCACAGGACTATGTTTTTACCAATTTTATTCAAAATCCCACTCCACTAATCCTGACAAAATTCCGAGAAGTCTTAAGCTAATCATACGAAGGTCTCCGCGCAATACACAAATAACTTAACTTTACTATACTTAAATAGGTATCGAATGTTAGATAAACAATAAATTTATTAACGTGATAGCAAGTAAATATTAAAATTTACGCAAACCAAACCTTGCTGATCCCACAGATACTCGAGGCATCCATTTTATTTCCAACCCAGAAGATAAATCAAGAAAGTCAGGATTATAGTAGCCAATATGGGGAACAGCTATTAAATCATCATCTCCCCAAATAGCAGGTAGTACAGTCTTTGCGTGATAAGGCATACCATTATTTTTTATTTTTTTATCCAATTTTATCAATTTATTCCACCCTAAAGACGTGAGTGAAGCTATTTTTGTTTCAATACATAGATTTTTTTTCAATAATACCGAAAATCTATCATCCCAAAGAATCCTAACCCCTTCGTACAATTGCATAGAAGGACCAACTGCAGATTCCTCTCTAAATACATAGATCAGGTCTTTTTTGGTTAATAACCTACATCCACCTAATGTATATCCCTTAAAATTATTATTACTTACTATAATATTAAGCAGACGCCGTGTTTTCATACGGCGGGGCGGGTATTCCCTTCCAGCAACAGCCATAATTGTTCTAGACAATAATCTTTCAACAATTTGAATTTCTTCACTTCTAAGTACATTACGATATAGAGTAATAAACCCCTCTGGATGAAACCTTAGGGCTCTCGCAGACAAACACGATGTAGCATTCTCATCATTTAAACGTTTTTTTGCATGTAGACCGGCAATTTTTATGGCCTCTCTATGTGTTAACAAGCCTCCCTTTAGCCGCAATCGGGCACGTGCCATTTTAACATTTTCATTACTAGGGTCTTTTATCCAGCTTTGCCCAATATTAGTAAGTGTGTTGATCAAACGGATCTGCGGAACATCTAGCAATGGACGTAATAAACGTATTTCTGGAAGTTCTCTTACTGACGCCATAGCAGCAAGTCCGTGAGGTCCACTTTTACTCTCGTGTCGAATCATTACTGTTTCTGCTTGGTCTTCCTTATGATGGCCTACTAAAAGATGCAAAATCGCATTTTGACTGCAGTAATCCATCATTAATTGGTAGCGTGCTCTACGAGCCGCAGCTTGCAAACCACTAGAAGGGTAGGGACCTGTCCATTTAAGGGTAATGTGGGGTATACTATAATTATATAGCCAATTTTTTACCTGCAATGCTTCAATTGCGGATTCAGCTCTTAAGCCATGGTCAACAGTAACTGCTACCATTGAACCACCGCACCTCTTAGTCCATTCAAATGCTAATAGAGCCAGACCCATGCTGTCCCCGCCGCCTGATACAGCGACAGCAAGCTTAGGGTTAGATTCGAATGGCTCGAAACTGGCCATCCGTTCTATAAATTCATCTATGCTATATGGGTTTTCAGATCCCGACATTAAATTATTCAGCTATCTATATTAGAAATACTGTAATAAACATATTTGGGAGCAGTATTACTCACAATTCAAACGAATAAGCTCTTTTTTATAACGTTGCTTTATTGCGGATTTAGCGTTTGGGTATTCTTTATCTAATTTATTAAAAGTAATACATGCATCCTCAATACGTTCTAATGCTGCAAGTGACATTCCTAATTTAAGCAAATTATCGGGCGCTTTATTACTTTTAGGATATCGCTTAAAACCTTCCGCGAAAACATTCGCCGCTGCCCCATAATTTTTTCGTACATAGTAGGTCTCCCCAAGCCAGTATTGAGCATTACCTGATAACTCATTGCCTGGATAAGCTTCTACAAATGCCTTTAGTGCTCTCTCAGCTCCCTCAAAATCCCTTCTCTTTAAAAAATTAAATGCATATTTATATCTGTCTTGTAAGGAACCTACCGGCAAAACCGAATTTACAACTTTACTAACAACTTTTTGTTCAGTTTTATTATCAACACTAACCTGTTGTTTAACTTTTGCAGCTTCGATTTGGCTTTCAGTTAGTGTTCCTAAAGTTCCCGTTTTATCTATTTTATTAAGACTCTTAACTTCTTTAATACCTGTATCACCATCGGTTGGAGGGGTACTACTAATTATATTTTGCTGCTCCATCTCTCCACTTATCTCAGGTTTTGGCTGAATATATGAGGTCTCTAAGGTTCGCAAACGGAAATCAACATCAGCAACGAGTCTATCTAAGCGATCCTTTATCTGGGTCATTCTAAAGCCAATTTCTTCAACCTTTCCAGTTATGCCACGGATCTGTTCCTCTAACTCGCTAGATTTAAGTTGTAGTTGCGATACCGCCGGTGGCGGCGCCTTAGATACTGCCAAAGAGGGCTTATCCATGCTGTTTTTAGGGGGTGGCGAATTCCTATAAACTGAGCGCTCAAGTGTCTGCAATTGAGTTTCAAGGCGCTTGAGTGTGTCCTGAATATTATTAGTTTGAGCAAAAACAGCAGATGAGGATCCAGTTAGTGTTACTAAATTAACGCTAATGAATATTGCCAATGCTAAAAAACAGGGGCTTTTTTTGCTAATGTTGCTTAAATAAGGTGCTTTCATGGCACCATCCCTAAGTAGTTCAATTTAGATTGCGAATACACTCAACTGAAGGATACGCATAAATTACAGCCTATCTCTTTAATCCGTAATTCCGGCAGAAATATGACGTACGAGGATATATCCGTATGATCTATTAAATGAGAATATCTATTATACCAATAAATTTCCGAGTTTTTTTCAAAATTATTGTACCACGACGCAAAACATCTACATGCCTAATATTAACTATTTAGTATCGAGAACAGCTACAGCACGCCTATTTTGCTCATAAGCATTTTTATTTGAACCAGGTATGGCCGGACGTTCCTTACCAAAACTAATAGTTTTCACTCTATTAGGGTTTATACCAAGAGATATAAGGTATTCACGCGCAGCATTTGCCCTTCGCTCGCCCAACGCTAAATTATATTCGCGAGTTCCACGTTCATCTGCATGGCCTTCAATAATTAATTTGTTTTGTGGGTAAGTAATAAGCCATGCGCCCCACCTTTCAATTTGATTGCGTGCAGATGAGGTTAATGTCGATTTATCAAAACCGAAAAATACGCGATCCCCGATAGTAATTTCTAGATCGAGTTGAGAACCAGGCTTTGCCCCTGTTGGAGACGATTCTGCTGTTGATGTCGGGGCTATAGTCTTAGCCGTCACCGGCGCACTAGGGCTCGAGCTAGAGGCAGAAGAAGACGTTACCGCACTTTTACCTCCGCTTCCTGAGTTTGCGCCATCATCAGATGGAGTAGCACAAGCTGCTAATATAAAAGCAGCCGCAACAACCAATGGTAAATTCACTTTCATTATAAACTCCCTAAAGCTACTGCCAAATAAGTTAGCTAAGACCAGTCTCTATTGTTGAACATAACAAAAAAACGTTTCACAAAAATGATTTAGCCCAAACATAATTACACAGAAACTATCTTATTCATTAATACCAGCACATGCCACATATTATTACTATACTGAACGATCTGATTCGAAACAAGAAAATCATCCGCTGAATTTACGAAAAATATATGGATTTATCTCATATTATGCTCATTTTAACTTTGTATTTACCGACGTGAGCCCGAAGGAGACCAAGCTGGATCAGAAGCTTCCACAGGTGTAATAATTTCTCGTTCATTATGACCAGTCAAATCAATCGAATATAGTCGTGAGTTATTGCATTTACATTTAGGATTATACTTCTTTTGTTTAAAGAACATTAAAACTCTTCCATTTGGCGCCCACGTTGGGCCTTCCACTAAAAAACCTTTTGTTAATAACCTTTCTCCACTTCCATCAACTTTCATAACACCAATATGAAAAGACCCACTTTGCATTTTAGTAAAAGCAATTAGATCTCCCCTAGGTGACCACACCGGTGTGCCATAACCAGCGCCTGATTTGAAACTAATACGTCGTTGTCCACTTCCATCAGAATTCATAACATAAAGCTGTTGTTTTCCGCCCCTATCAGATTCAAAAACAACCTGACGACCGTCGGGTGAAAAGCTAGGAGAAGTGTCTATAGATGGATGCCTAGTTAATCTTCGTAATTTACGGGTCCGCAAATCCATAACAACAATGTCAGTGTTACCGCCTCGAGCTAAACTCATAATAACTTTCTTACCGTCCGGCGAGAACCTCGGAGCAAAGGTCATGCCCGGAAAATCTCCAAGCACCTCCTGATTGCCGGTATCAATGTTAAAGAGATAAACCCGAGGTTGTTCATTAAAATACGCAAGATAGGTTATTTCGGGAGCAATTGGGGAAAATCTAGGAGTTAATACCAAAGTTTTATCGTCCGATAAATATTTATGATTCGCACCATCTTGGTCCATTATTGAAAGGCGTTTAATTCGATTAGTTGGGGGACCATATTCAGATATATAAACAATTCTTGTATCAAAATATCCACTTTCTCCTGTAATTCTCTCATAAATACGGTCGGCAGCTGTATGGGCCACTTGCCGCCATCCAGATGATGCACGGGGATGTTTTAATCTCAATCCCAACATCGGTTGTTCGGCAAATACATCCCAAAGTCGAAATTCTACAGTTAATTCACCGGCAAGAGATATTTTTGCTTCTCCGACAACTAAAGCCTGAGCATTAAGAGGTTTCCAGTTTACAAAGTTAGGACGTACAGCCAAATTTGTTGGCCATGAAAGAAAAGCTTGTTTATTTATTGGAGCAAATAGACCCGAACGTTGTAAATCAGCCGTTATAACTTTTGCTATATCAGCTGCCATGTCTTTGACCTTCTCATCTCTTGCGATGAAGTCCGGTATTGCTATTGGCAAAGGAGCAATTGTTCCTTGATTTACATCCACGCTTAATTGCGCATGAATATTTCCCGGTAAGAAAACTACTAGAGACAAACTCAAAAAAAACACTCTTCGAAAAAATGATTTACCCAAATATGATAACATATCTAACCCAGCATCTTTCTTGGATCGAAATTAAAGTTAATATCTTTCCACTCTTCATATAAATCATGAGGCAATTCAAAAGGCTGACAAGCTAAATTAAGAACCGCGCGTCTTGCAGCATCGGCAGCTGCCTGCACTGTTTTACTGCTTCTCATTGCCTCTCCATTTAAAACTTTTGCATTAGTTACATAACCGCGCTTATCAACGCGAATATTTATTATGATCGCTAGACCCTCAGCTTCTTTAGCTCCTACAGGAGGACTCCAGCAGGGTTGGATTTGCTGCCTAATCATTTGCTTTAAACGTTCTATTTCAGTAATTGAAGCTCTTTTCTTATTTTGCAATTGCGATACTTGTTTTTTAATAGTCATTTTACTCTTTTCGACTTCCAATGTTTGCTCAGGTTTCTTTAATTCTGAAACATCTTTTAATACTGACGCAAAGTCTCTCTTAGGTTTTTGTGTTTTCTTTACTTGCTTTATTTTTTTTGCTTTTTGGGTTTTCTTTTCTGGCTTTGGCTTGTCCGGCCGTTTAGGTGATGGTTTTAATCGAGGTTTAGCAGTGGTTGAAATCGTAGGTTTTGGGTTTAATTTTTTTAATGGCTTCTTAGTAAAGGGTTTTGGCTTATTTATGGGCGGTGGCGGGGGTAATGATTTTTGGGTCTGCTGAACTGGCTTTTCCTTGACTAAATTTTTAGTTGGTATCGGTTTGAACGGTTTTGCCTCAGTTTTGAGCTCTGGTTTTATAACCTTTAAAAGTGGAGGTGTAACTTTTCTATCTAATACTAAAAGATCTACAGGTATAATATCTACTGACACAGGTGGCTTAGTAAAAAGTTGAGGCAGACCAAATTGGGCAAATAAAACAACTACTAGGTGAGCGCTGATAGATGTAAAAACACCATTACGCATCTTACCAAAACCCATCATAGCAATAACATCCGGATAGACCTACCTAACCCTTTCTTTGGGGATGGGTGCCTCAGCTATTAGAGCAACCTTATAAAACCCTGCTCTAGAAATCATTCCCATCACCTCTATAACCCGGCCATAATTAATATTTTGATCACCCCGCACAAATATCCTTAGATCTTTATTGGCTTGCGTTAAAGCTTGAAGCCTGGCCACAAGTGCATTTTCTGGTACTTCAGCTTCTTGAATATATATATTACCCCTCGAGTTTACAGTAATAACTAATGGGTCTTGATTTTCATTCAATGGTTTAAGAGTTGCCTTAGGAAGGTCAACAGGTACTCCAATATTTAGTAATGGCGCAGCAACCATAAATATAATTACAAGAACCAGCATTACATCTACAAAAGGAGCAACATTAATATCAGTTACCGGCCCTCGATAGGGCCTACGAAGATTAGATCTGACGTGTCGACGGGCCATAATCTATTTAGATTCCTCAAGCTGTCTTGATAGTATTCCAGTAAACTCAGCTGCAAAACCATCAAGGCGTTGAGCATAGCGATTCATATCTGTACTAAATTTGTTATAGGCCGCGACGGCTGGTATCGCCACTATTAATCCCATTGCCGTGGTAAACAAGGCCTCGGCTAAACCTGGCGCAATAACAGCAAGGCTAGTATCTTTTGCCACAGCAATTGCTTGAAAACTATTCATAATTCCCCATACGGTTCCAAACAAACCAATAAAAGGTGCAGTCGCTCCAGCAGAAGCGAGAAAAACCATATACCGTTCTAATCGCTCCATTTCCCGGCCCAGTGTAACATCCATAGCTCGCTCAATACGGTCTTGGAGACCGGCTCTTAATTCCGATGTTGTGGATAGTCCCCGTTCCGTTGAACGGCGCCATTCTGTCATAGCGGAGGCAAAAACAGCCGACATTGGATCACGCGGACTAGCACCAAAGCTTTCGTATAGTTCGTCTAGTGAACCACCTGACCAAAAGCTTTCTTCAAATATTTTTGCTTCTTTTTCTAAACGTCGCACTCTTAGCCATTTGTCAATAATAATCGTCCATGACCAAAATGAGGCAACAAACAGTACTACCATAACTAACTTTATTATAACATCCGACCTCAGAAATAGCGCCCAAACCGAAAAATCTGTCACTATGGCGCCACCTGAAACAGCGACCGCATCAATAATATTAGGATCCATAATTTTAAAACGCCCTTAAATAGGTAAAAATATTTTGTTTATGTCCTTATTATGCCTGCTGCAAAGCATTAACTGCATTACTTATGTCTGCTGGCATTCGCACCGGACGCTGGTTTTTATTTATACATGCTAAATATATTTCTAAATTTACAAGTAGAGTTTCATCTGACTCACCAATATTTCTTATGATTTTTTGAATTGCAGTAAAACTAGCTCCACGCACTTCTTTGATACGAGTACATACAGTAACTTCATCGTCCAAATATGCGGGTTGTAGATATTCGGTTAAGCATCTGCGAACAACAAAAGCTAAACCTTTCTCGGACATTAATTGTCTATTTTCTATTCCTAAAAAGCGAATCATCTCTGTACGAGCTCTTTCTGCATACTTAAGATAGTTGGAATAATATACAATCCCCGCAGCATCTGTATCTTCATAATAAATCCTTATAGGTAAAAAGTGCTCACTATTTTCAAGCCATCCAGTCAGCCGATGTTCAGATTCATTCTTCAACATCTTTTCCTAATGTATGATTATGAGAACCATTTGTGGCAACCTTATGGCCATCCAGTAATTCACCTTGATTAAGGTTTTTATGCTTTAAACCCAAATGTCCATAGGCACCCGCAGTTAAAACACGCCCTCTAGGCGTTCGCTGCAAAAAACCTTGTTGAATCAGGAATGGTTCTACAACAGTTTCTATAGTATCACGTTCCTCTGAAAGTGCCGTGGCAATGGTTTCAACACCAACCGGTCCTCCAGCATAATTTTCAATTATGTAATACAAATAACGACGATCCATAGAATCTAATCCACGGCTATCTACTTCAAGGCGCGTTAAAGCTACATCCGCAACTTTTTCATTCACTGGCAAATTACTCTCAACAACTGCAAAATCTCTAACTCGGCGCAGTAAACGCCCAGCCACCCGGGGCGTTCCCCTAGCTCGATTAGCTATCTCCGCCGCTCCTTCATTTGTAATTGACACTTCCAGAAGGTCAGCATTACGTCTTACTATTTTTATTAGCTCATCAGAGGAATAATATTCTAACCTCATATTAATGCCGAATCGTTCACGCAAAGGCGTTGTCAGCAACCCAAGTCTCGTCGTAGCTCCAACAACTGTAAAGGGCTGCAGTTCAATTCTCACCGAACGGGCTGCCGGTCCTTCCCCAATCATAAGATCCAGTTCTCCATCCTCCATAGCTGGATAAAGAATTTCTTCAACAGCTGGGTTTAGTCTATGAATTTCATCTATGAAAAGAACATCGCAGGGCTGAAGGTTCGTTAAAAGTGCTGCCAAGTCACCAGCTTTTGTAATAACTGGTCCAGAAGTTGTTTTAAAACCCACCCCGAGCTCCTGAGACACTATACGGGCTAAAGTAGTTTTTCCTAAACCTGGCGGGCCATGAAATAAAACATGGTCAATAGGTTCACCGCGTTGTTTTGCAGCTGCAACAAAAACTGATAAGTTTTTGCATAGATTGTTTTGGCCTACAAATTCTGTCAACATTTGAGGACGAAGATTAACTTCTAGGCTCTCGTCCTGGTCATCACTGGGATCTACTAGTCGTTTCTGATCATCAGGACTTTGTCCACTCATTGGCCAAGCTCTTTCAAAGCTGCGGGAATGATTAACTCTATAGAAGCGTCATCATCCATCCCAACTGCAGCACGTGATACAGCTGCAAAGGCCTCTGCTCTGCCATAGCCTAAATTAACAAGGGCTGATATCGCGTCATTATTAGTATCCAACAAACTTTCTCGAGAACCACTCAATACTGAATTTTCTTTTTTAACTGATATGTCATTAATGTTTGATGAAACTGATAATATACGATCCTTTAACTCAGTAAGCAGACGAGCCGCCAATCTTGGTCCTACGCCCTCTGCCCGCGTCAACTCTAACTTATCTTGAGCGATTATAGCATCAATAAGCTGGTCTGGAGATAAAGAACCAAGTATTGCTATTGCAACCTTGGCCCCGACACCTTGAACCGTAGTCAATAAGCGAAAGCATTCTCGCTCTCGAACCTCTGAAAACCCATATAATGAGATCTGCCCTTCACGGACATGTGTTTCAATATGAATTGCAGCAGTGCTTCCAACTTCAGGAAGTGAATTAATTGTATTTGCGGGACAGTTCACATAATATCCAACTCCACTAACGTCAATCACTAACCAGTCAACTCCTATCTCATCTATAACTCCTTTTAATCGAGCAATCATATTGTAACCGCCATTCGCTTCGAACTCGAAACATGATGAGCATGACAAATTGCAACTGCCAATGCATCCGCTGCATCTGATGATCTTAAATCAGCACCTGGTAATAAAAGTGAAACCATATGACCAATTTGATTTTTATCTGCATGACCGTAACCTACAACACTTTTCTTAACGGTGTTAGCAGGATATTCAGCAACTTCTAAACCGGCACGTGCTGGAACTAACATTACTATGCCCCGCGCCTGCCCTAACTTCAGAGTAGCTTGTCCATCTCTGTTTACAAACGTCTCCTCGACAGCAGCGCCATCCAATGTATAAGATTCAATAATTAGAGACAAATTTTCAAAAAGTTTTAGAAGTCGGTCTGCTAATGATCCAGTGCCCGACTGCACCACACCATTAGCAACATGGCGCAACTTATTAGAATCAGCCTCTATCACTCCCCAACCCGTATTCCTTAACCCCGGGTCCAGTCCTAACAAAAGCATTTTTGCCTCCATGAATGTACAAATATATTACAGCACAACTTATTCAGATAATTGTGCCATTACCTCATCACTAATATCAAAATTTGCAGATACATTTTGTACATCATCGCCATCTTCTAAAGTATCAATTAGCTTAAGCAGAGTTTGAGCAGCATCGACATCTATATCTACAGTTGTCTGTGGTTGCCAAAGTAATCCAGCAGAATCGGGGGGGCCAAAAATTGCCTCAAGTGCTTCAACTGCTTGACCAAAATCTTCTGGGTCACAGCTTATTTCGTGAGAGCTATCAAGGCTATTAACATCTTGTGCACCAGCTTCTAATGCCTGTTCAAACATAGTTTCAGAATCTGCGACATCAGCTTTGAATATTATCTGCCCAACACGATCGAACATAAAAACAACGCTATTAGTTTCCCCAAGATTACCGCCAAATTTGGAAAAGGCTGATCTTACCTCTGATGCTGTTCGGTTTCGGTTATCTGTTAGCGCATCTACTATAATTGCAACCCCATGAGGGCCATACCCTTCATAACGAATTTCCTCATACACTGCTCCATCTTCCCCGCCAGATGCCTTATTGATGGCTCGTTCAATGCGGTCCTTCGGCATGTTTGCACTGCGAGCAGCCACAACTGCCGAGCGCAAACGTGGATTCTGTGATGGATCAGGCATACCCATTCTAGCTGCCACTTCTATTTCACGTGCCAGTTTAGCAAATAACTTTGCCCGCTTTTTATCTTGAGCGCCCTTACGGTGCATTATATTCTTAAACTGTGAATGGCCTGCCATGGCCTCAATACTCTCTTATTTGTGTATGTTTTTTATATTTATATACTATACATGATTCGTTTAACGGTCTTCATACCTATCTGGCCAAGTTGAAAATAGCCTATTTCCGATTCTTAATGGAGCTACATAACTAGCTAACCCAGTTTTGTCATCTGTTTCAATGAATACCCCGCACAAGTCAGCAGGCCCTGAGGCCGGGCTAAGTCTTTCACCAGGAATTTTTCTTCTAAACCTTTCTATTGCTGGTGCTTTACGCATTCCGATAACAGAATCATAATCTCCGCACATACCAGCATCAGTCTGATATGCCGTTCCTCCGTCTAATATTTGCAAATCAGCAGTAGGTACATGTGTATGAGTTCCAACTACAAGGCTCGCTCGTCCATCAAATGCATGGCCAATAGCCATTTTCTCTGATGATGCCTCCCCATGAACATCTATAATTATTGCATCCACGGAACCACCTAATGTGTTTTCGGAAAGTAATCGCTCAAGTGCTACAAAAGGATCATCTAGAGGGTCCATGAAGAGTCTGCACATTACATTAATAACTAATACTCGACGCCCATTTATTGTATCATATACATTAGCCCCCCTACCTGGCGTCCCAATAGGAAAATTTACAGGTCTTAATAGCTTATTATCTGCGTCGATCTGCCCAATAATATCACGCTGGTCCCAAACATGATTACCAGTCGTAATAACATCAGCGCCCGCAGCATATAAATCGGAACAAATCGCTTCTGTTATACCAAAACCATTAGCTGAATTTTCTCCATTAACTATAATAAAATCGAGTTCTAACCGTTCTCTTAAATCAGGTAAAAGCTGAATAACAACATCGCGTCCAGCTCTTCCAACAATGTCTCCACAAAATAATATTTTCATTTTTTACTTGCCCGCATTTAAACTTCTTTAACTTCTTCTG
>Ga0114932_10004123_pt1 | contig 13818 bp, 13 predicted proteins | sample 2SBtaG_2_FD_87286 | JGI IMG/M metagenome (GOLD analysis project Ga0114932, IMG submission 87286) | Deep subsurface microbial communities from Kolumbo volcano to uncover new lineages of life (NeLLi) - 2SBTROV12_ACTIVE470 metaG | ecosystem: Environmental > Aquatic > Marine > Volcanic ...
CGCCGTTGTCGTCGTTGATGTTGCCCACAACGGGGGTCATCATCACGCGGTGGTACTGGCTGAGCGTGGTGTGCCCCTCCCATGTCCACTCGACGATGGGGTTGAAGGTGCCCACCGGTGGCGCGTTGATGCAGGTGTCGTCCTGGGTCACCGCCGGCGCGTCACTTGGGCCAGACCACTGGTCACACTCGTCGATGGCGAGGGCGGGGTTGGACAAGAACAGCGCGGCGAGCGCAAGAGCGGGGACGGTCATCGGGGCTCCCAGAAGGAAGGCGGCTCCACAAAGGTGGATTCGCCGCCGATCTATCACTTGTACAGGGCACCCTGCCACAACTAAGCGCCAAGCAGGGGGCGAGTTGGTCACGCCCCCGCGAGCCCTAGCGCACCCACAACCACGTCGCTGGACGCTGCTGTGCGGTCGGCACGCCGCTGCCCTGGTAGTTGTCGAAGTACTCGTTGAAGCCCGCTGACAGGGTGGTACCGAACTGGCCGTTCAGGCCCCAGCCGATGCTCGCGTCGGCGTCTTCGGGCAACGTCTGCTGACAGCCCTGACTGCGCAGGTTGTTCTCAAAGCCCCAGCGGTGCCAGTTGCTGTCGTTGTTCTGCAGGTTGAAGCTCAGGCCTTGCGGCAGGCAGGTTCCGTTGCTCTGCATGCCGGACGCCGATGGGCCGAACACGGAGTAGAAGTCGTCCCGCAGGGCGGCGGCGAGTGCGGCGTCGACTCCGGGGTCGGGGCTGGGCAGGATGTGCACCGTGGGCCCGTCAAACAGCTCGATGGAGTTGTTGTACAGAGAGCCTGAGTCCTGAACCATGCAGTTGGTCACGCCCGCATTGTGGGTGTCGGCACAGCCCATGACCTCGCCGAAGGGCAGGTTGTTCATGGACTGGTACTTGGCGTCGCCGATGGTCAGGCTGACGTCGGTCTCGTTGAGCAGGGTGGTGTCGTCGCTCCAGTAGGCGGCGCTGTACTCAAATGCGGTGCTGCCCTGATCGGTCTTGAGGATGAGGGTCCAGCCGCCGCCACCCGAGGTCATGTCGCACATGGCCTCGTAGGACCCGGTTCCATCGGGGTCGAGCCAGTAGGCGCCGTCCCCGGTGCCGGGGTATTCGGCGAGCAGGGAATCGCAGGTGAGTGCAGGGCTGCCCGGTCCGCTGCCGTCAGAGCAGGCGGTTGTGCAGGTGGGGTCCAGGTCGTTCTGGTCGGTGCCGCCGCCGGAAGCTGCCGGGTCGCCGTCGCCGTCTTGGTCGTGGTCGTCTCCGCCGTCGCAGGCCTGGTCGATGTCGTCGTACCAAATCTCGACGGCACCGGGGTAGGCCAGCGCCTCGCCGTCGTTGCAGTCGAGCGCGTTGTCGTCGATGTAGCCCGATGGTCTAGAGCACACGTGCTGACTGTCGGCTGGGTCGCCGAAGCCGTCGTCATCGACGTCTGCCCAGTAGGTGGTGGCGTTGAGCGCATCGTTGTCCGGGGTTCCGTCGCAGTCGTTGTCGACGCCGTTGCAGTACTCGGCAGCGAAGGGGTGGGTCTCGCTGGCGTTGTCGTCGCAGTCGTTGTCACACTGCCGGAAGCCATCGTTGTCGTCGTCGGCCTCGGTCGAGGCGATGGAGCCGTCGCAGTCGTTGTCCTCGCCGTCGCACACGGTCGTGGCTCCGGGGTAGGTCGCCGCGTTGCTGTCGTCGCAGTCGTCAGCGCTCGACACGTGGTTGATCGGCTGTGCGCAGTCGACCAGTGCACCGGCCACGCTGCCAAAACCGTCGCCATCTCCGTCGGGGTACCAGGTCGAAGGGCCGCCAACCGCGCTCGAGCTGTCGTCGCAGTCGTCGGTATTGCTGACGTAGCCTGTGGGCTGTTCGCAAGAGGACAGTCGGCTGTCGTCGTCGCCCAGTCCATCGCCGTCGGTGTCTGCGTACCAAGTCAGGCCGCCGGTGGCGCCGAGCTCGTCGATGGCGCCGTCACAGTTGTCGTCGGTGTCATTGCAGCTCTCGACCGCCCCTGGGTAGATGACCGCCGACGTGTCGTCGCAGTCGTTGCACGCAGCGGTTCCATCGCCGTCGGCATCCGCGTAGCCGACAGAGCCGTCGCAGTTGTAGTCACTGTTGTCTGCGCAGTCGTCCTCAGTTGCTCCGGGATGAAAGGCGGCGTCTGCGTCGTTGCAGTCGGTGTTGTCGCTGATGGCGCCCGCTGGCGCGTCGCAGGCCACCTGTGCCGTACCGCTGCCGTATCCGTCTCCGTCGGCGTCGCCGTACCAGCTGGTGGCGTCCGATGCGTTGTCGTCGGTGTCTCCGTCGCAGTCGTCGTCGATGCCATTGCAGGATTCGATGGCGCCGGGGAACACCGCTGCATCGGCGTCGTTGCAGTCGACGTCGGCGCCTGCCCCGTCGCCGTCGGCGTCAATCAGGTGTGGATACAGACCGGTGTCGTCGGGGCCTCGACAGCCAAGTGTGAGTACGGTGAGCAACGGAATCAGGGTTCGCATGGGGATCTCCTCGGTGTTGAAGTGATACCAGAATCGCGATTGTCTTCGCGCCTCATTTCATAGGGACACCATGCTGCTGCTGCTGCTGCTGCTGTTTGCCTGCAACCCGCGTCCGGATTCACCAGAGCTCTGTTCGGGCGAGACCACTGTCGAGATCGTTGACGGCGACGTGGTGGCCGAGCGCGCTGGCTGCATGTCCATGCGCCTGACGCCGCAGCTGATCGGAGACGACCTGCTCGACGTCGAGCTGGTAGTGAACGACGGGGTCATCACACCGATCGTCTCGGGCTCGGGCAGCTTCGAGGGCTTGGTCCTGCGCGGACCCCAGGAGCTGTATGGCAGCTCAGAGACCGTGTTGTGGCGCCAGGGCTACCAGTCTTGGGCGTGGTCGGGAGTGACCGCACTTGAGCCACTTGAGTGGTCGGACCAGGGCTGGCCTGTGACCGAAGGAGATGGCGATGCCTTCAGCCTCGCGTTTGAGCACCCGGCGACCAGTTGGTGGGGCGGACTGATCGGCAAAGCGGACGGGGCGTCTGTGTTGCTGGGCGCGCTGAGTGCCGAGCGCACCAAGATCTACACCGCCTTCTCGGACGAAGAAGCCGTGGTGGTGTGGGGCGGGCGCGGCGAGAACATCACAGTCTCGAACGCCAACGACCTCGTGCTCGACCCGATCGGCATCTTCGCGGGCCCCGACGCCCATGATCTGCATGTGGAGTGGGCCGAGTCGCTGGTTGTCGAGCCGCGGCCCCTGCCCACTGAGCTGCCCGTGGGCTGGGCGACTTGGTACACCTTCTACAGCGACCTGCAGGGTGACGAGGTGTCCAGCAACCTCGCTTTTGCCAAGCAGATGCGGGACGACGGCGCTCCGCTGACGCTGTTTCAGATCGACGATGGCTACCAGAAGCTGTGGGGGCAGTGGGAGGCCAACGACGAGTTCCCACAGGGGCTCGATGGGCTTGCAGCCGAGATTGAGGCCGCAGGCTTTGTGCCCGGACTGTGGATGGCGCCGTTCTATGTGCACCGCGACGCTCCCACCTACATCGACAATCCGGACTGGTGGGTGCTTGATTCAGCCGGCAAGGAGCTGGCCTTCAACAACGTGGGCACCGGCGACTACGCCATCCTCGATGTCACCCATCCCGACGCTGCGGCTTGGCTTCGTGGAGTCGTCGAGACCCGCCGCGCCGAGGGCTGGGCCTACTTCAAGTTCGACTTCCTGTACGCGTCGGCCCAAGAGGGCGTTCGCAACGAAGATGTGACCGGAATCGAGGCCTACCACATCGGCATGCAGATTCTGCGCGAAGCGAGCGGAGACGCATGGTTGCTGGCCTGCGGGGCGCCCTTGCTGCCCAGTGTTGGCTATGCCGAGAGCTACCGTTCGGGGGCCGACATCGCCTTTGAGTTCAACCACGGACCCGAGCTCGGCTTCATGCGCTCCGAGGGGCGCTCGACAGCGGCTCGAGCCTGGGCCAACGGCGTGTGGTGGTGGAACGACCCCGATCAGGTGCTGACCCGCGAGCCCTTCAATGCCGAACAGGCTCGAGGCGCCATCGTCAATCAAGCGGTGAGCGGCGGACCCTGGCTGCTGGGTGATGACCTGCCGACTCTTCCCGATGATCGCCTGGAACTGACCCTGCTGCCAGCCGCGCTCTCGACCCGGGGCCAGCGGGTCCGACCGCTCAACCCGCTGTCCCACGTCAGCGGCTTTGACCCCGGTCCAACCGTCGAGATTGCCCAGCAGGACGACGACGTGCCGCCGGTCTGGCGCTTCGAGGACGGCACCGAGGTGATGATCAACTACAACCCGTTCCCCATCGAGGTGGACGGGGTGGCGTTGCAGCCGGGCGAAGGTGCGGGGTTCTGGCCCTAGCAGCCTGCTAGGCGGTCTTTTCGTCCATGCGTGCTTCGAGGCGGCGCAGGCTGTCGCGAATCTCGGTCAGCAGCTCGACGGTGGCCGTGTTGGCCGAAGCCGTGTCTGGCGCCGATGCGGGAGCAGCAGCGACTGCCGAACCGCCGGACAGTGCGTCTCGGCGTGAGAGCACCGCATCGCGAAACTCGGCGGCATTGGCCAGGCCGGGCAGCGCCATGTCGGCGCCTTGTTGGGCGGATCCGCCGGCGGTCTCGATCTGGATGCTGGCCAGGCCGAACGCGTCCAGCATTGGGCCATGGCTCAGGCTCAGTGGACCATGATGCCCTGGAAGTACCAGTACACCTTCACTTTGGGGTCGAACTTGGCGGCGATGATGACGTTGTCGGACACGGGGCGCTCCCAGTACAGATCGGCTAGCTAACGCCCTGTTTACGCCTGTCCTAGGCAATCCATTGCAGAATCAACGCGACGGCAGCCGGCAGAGAAAGCGCGGCCAGCAGGGTCGAGCCGACGATGGCCGTCGCCACGGAATCGGCGCCGACTTCGAACTCTTGAGCGAGGGCGAATGTGGCGATTGCGGTGGGGGTGGCGCTCAAGATCAGCACGATGCGGGCGGCCTGATCGTCGGCCCAGCCCAGTCTGCGTGCCGCGAGCACACACGCGAGCATCACTGCCGGAAACACCACCATCTTGCCAAGCACATGAGCGACGCCGGACCCGCCACCATGGGCCAGGCGAGAGCGGTTCTCCCACAAATACAATCCCAACAAGAACAGGGCCACGGGGGCTGCCGAAGCCCCGACCGGAGACATCAGGCTGTGCAGCGTGGACAGCGCGCCATCGGGCAACAGTCGAAGTCCTAGCCCGACAAAGGGGGCCCAGAACAGGGGCTGGCGAGCGACGGACATCCACGGGCTGCGATCGGTGGCGGCACCGGGAGTCCATCGAATGAGCAGGGTCGGTCCGAGCAGCAGCGAGCTGAGCACAAAGACCGACACCGCCAGCGAGGTGGTGCCCAGGACGGCGGCACCCAAGACCGACACGCACAGCGGAAGGCCGACATAGGCCACGTTGCCGAAGATGGCGCTGATGGCCAGGGTGCCGGCTTGCTGTGGAACGCGGCTCGCGGCCAGGCGCAGGGTCGCGATGGTGATGGCCATGGCGATTGGAATCACAGCCCAAAACCAGGGCTGTGCGGGTGGCTCAAAGGCGGCATCGGTGAGGCCGGCGACGATCAGCGCGGGAAAGGCGATATAGAGCGCGTAGCGATTGAGGTCGCGGATGGCCGCTGCGGGGTCGGCGAACAGTGCAGCCACGCCAGTCATGGCACCGAGTGCTACGGGAAAGGCAAGTCCGGCAAAGGCGAGGGCAGTCACCGGCGCGACCTAACGCTGAGGTGAGGGCAGGGGCTGGTTTCTAGAGCCTGGCTTCCAGACGAGCGAGCTGTGCGCGCCCCTCTTCGTCGTTGCGCAGATCCCATAGGTAGCGCTCGCTCTTGTCGGACTCGCGGCCGTGGGCGATCAAGGCGACCTGGGCAGCGAGGCGGAACAGCACGCGAATGCGGGGGCTGTACTCGGTGGCTTTGGACATGCACAGGTCCACGCCGGCGACGTGGGTGTGTCGGGCCAGATCGGCGGCCTGTCGCTTGAGTCGGTTGCGGGTCTTGCGGTTGCCATCGACGTAGTTGCCGACAAATGCGCGTGCTTTCTCTTCGGGTGTCACGTGCTCTCCGTGGTGTGGCCATCGTACTCCTCTGGAGGGCAGCTGCCCGATGTCGTCACGCAATGTCTCAGGGACTGCATTTGTGGGAACCGGTGAGTACGCTGAGCATCACACCGAGGACCTGGGGAGGTGGCTCCGTGAACGCCCTGCACGCGCGACGCCGACAGCGTCCAGCCGAGTCCTTCGACGACGAGTTGGAGGATCTGCGCCGCAGAACTGGGGTTTCAAGCCACGCCAGCCACACTCGTCACCCAATGCAGGCGTCGGCGGACACCCGGTTGAGGGTGCACGCCGCTGCCTCGGCCTGGATGTTGATGATCTTCGGCGTCTGCTACATTGCAGTGCCCGTAATGTTGGCGGTTGTCGGGCTGTATGGCGCTCTGAGCAGCTTCCTCTTCAACGCCATCGCGTTCGCGTTTGTGGCTCCGGCGGTCTTGTTTGGCTTGGAGGTCCTGCGACCCAAGCTCGATCTCGATCGCACCACCGATCCGGTGCTGCCGGTCGCGGCAGGAAGCTTCATGACCTGGGCGCTGCTGCACAACACGCTGCCCTTTCTGCGGCCATTCAGTGACTTCTATGCCACCGAGCTTGCGGCCTTCATTGCGCTCAACGGGCTCGAGGCCATGCTGTTTGCGATGCTGCTGGCGACGTTCGTCCGCTCGCGGGCCCAGGGTTTTGCAGTCGGCGTAGGCCTGCAGTTGACCTTCGCCAGCGTCTTTGTAGGCACCCTGCTGCTGATTCTGTAGGCGCCTACTGTCCGGGCTCCCAGCCTGCTTTTCGGTACCCGGGACCCGTCAGGTTGTCGATCGGCTTCAGCGAGGACAGGTAGCGGTGGATGGAGCGCAGGTCGTCCTCGGTCATGAGCTGGTAGTTCTCCCAGGGCATGGGCGAGTGGTCGACCATGCGACCCGAGCGCATGCGGGTGACGAAAGCGTCTTCGTCTAGATAGGACAGCACGCCCGTCTTGTGGGTGGTCAGGTTGGGAGCGCGCAGCTCCATCGTGTCGTCCTTGGGGTCTGGATCGGCCCATGCGGCGCCCGCGAAGTAGGGCTCTTTGACAGCGAGCTCGGGGCGCAGGGCCTGTTCGCTGTGGCAGCCGTAGCAGAATGCTGGACCCTCGGCGATGTAGCGTCCGCGCTCGATGCTGATTCCGCCCTCTTTTACGAACGGCGGGGCGTCCAGATTCTTGGGTCGCACAAAGCCCACCATGGCGGTCTGGAACAGCACCTTGGCGGCGATGCCGATCTCGCTGGGGGGGATGTCATTCTCGACCGGCGGCAGGCTGCGCAGGTAGGACATGACCGCCACGAGGTCTTCGTCGGCCATGGGTCCGACCGCGACCATCAGCGGCGCGGGGTGGCCGTCGGCGTTGATTCCAGTGCGGATGATGCGAGCCAGGTCGGCGTCGGACATGTCGCCGATGCCGGCTGGAGTGAGGTTGGCCGAGCGAATCGTCGCCAGTGGACCCATCTCCCACACGTGGCCGCCCTTGGGCACCATGCCGCGCACGTCTTGGCGCAGGAACTCCTCTTCCGGCGTGTGGCAGATCGTGCAGTGCACGAGCGCGTCGACCACGTACTGTCCACGTGCAATGGTCTCGGGGTCGGTGGTCGCCTGCAGATTTGGACGCGGGGTGTCGGGGAAGGACGGTGGCCAAGACAGGTTGTAGTAGCCCACGATGCCGGTCATGAGTGTGATGCTGACGCCGAGCATGATGCCTACGCCGACCGCTGCTTTCTTGAGTTTGGAGTCCATGAGCGGCTGATAATTGTCGGGTCAAGCGCTCGCCAGCGCGCAGATTGCCCGGCTTTGATCGGTCGTTCAGGCAGCAGACTGCGAAGCAGCCCTCGCGCGTGGGTCCCGGCATTGGGGGGCGGCCTTGCCGTTCTCTTCTTCTTCTTCTGAGCGCTTGGCGTCTTCCAGACTCCAGGTGCCGACGCCCACACAGATGGACATCATTACTGCGGCCAAGAACACCAGGACATCACTTTCGAGCATCGTGCCCTCCTTGTTTGGGGGAGGTGCACAGGGTGTGCCATCGGACAAAGGTTGGTTTTCGTCGAGGGCTGTCGCCGATCCGCTACGCCAAGTCCACGGTCACTGGCGCGTGGTCGCTGACCACCATCCCACCCCGTCGCAGGGTCTCGGCGTTCTGCAGACGGGCCGCTGCCGCGGCGTTGCCGAGCAGGTAGTCGATGCGCCAGCCGCGGTTCTTCTTTCGCGCTTGGCCGCGGTTGCTCCACCAGCTGTACGGACCTTGCTCATCGCCGACGTGGGCGCGCTGCAGGTCGGTCCAGCCCTGCTCGAGCAGACCTGTGAACCACTCGCGCTCGTGAGGCAGAAAGCCCGAGTTCCGCTTGTTGCCAGTGGCGTTGTGGATGTCGATTTTTTGGTGGGCGATGTTCAAGTCGCCGCCGATCACGACCGGTTCGTCGGTGGCGGCAAGGGCAGCGGCCCAAGGCTGAAAGCGCTCCATCCAGGCCTCTTTGGCTGCCTGGCGATCTTCGTTCATCGAGCCCGACGGCAGATAGATGCTGCCCACCAGCATGCCGCCGGTTCGCACCACGGTGATTCGGCCCTGATCGTCGTGGTCGCCCATGCCGGTGGCGACCAGCTCGATGTCGTGGCGGCTCCAGATCGCAGTGCCCGCATAGCCCTTTCGGTCGGCGGGATTCCAGTGAACCTTCCAGCCGCGCGGCCGGGCTTCTTTGCGCTCGAGTTGATCCGGGGTGGCTCGGATCTCCTGTAGCAGCAGGATGTCGGGCTTGATCTTGGCGACGAATCGCCGGAAGCCCTTCTTGATGGCCGCTCGTTGGCCGTTGACGTTCCAGGTCGTGATGCGCATGACCGCGTTATAAGCGCCGACCCCGGAGGCCGCCCCGTGCTGATCGCCCTGTCCCTGCTGGCGTATGCAGAGCCCGGATCCCATGATCCCGTGCTCGCACAACCCGTGCCCTGGACCATCAGCGAGGCCGACCACGACGCGGTGCTCGAGCAAGCCGCGGGCCTCTCCAGCGACGACGCCGTCGAGATCACCGTGTGGGCAGAGGGGCCTGACGGGGCCGTGCGCCCGCTGCGAGACTACTTGCCTGTCGCTGCCCCAGTGCCCGAAAAACAGCTGCCTAGGCGCGGCGGGCCTCAGCCCATCAACCTGCCTGGAGACGTCACGGGCGCTCTGTCAGGCAAAGCCACCTACCTGTCGCAGTGCCACGGATGGACCTGGTACACCTCACTTGGCGGCTTCAGCACCCAGCGCCCAGACCTGTTCGAGACCGTCGAGGACTTTCACAATCCCGAGGGCATGAACCAGTTCCTGACGGCCTACCTCGAGAATGCTGGAGCCAGCGTCTATACGACCAAAGAACGGGACTACCAGACCAACCAGGCCATCGCCGACAACGACGAGTTTCAGTACGCCGAGATCGGCTCGGGCTTTGAAGATCAAGGCTTTGGCTTCCGCGACCGCAGCCCCTGGGACTACGGCGACAACCCGTTCCGCGAGGGCACCACGCGGCGCTTCCCCGCCGACCCAAACAACTCCGCCCGGTGGACTCCCGTGGTGCCCGAGGCCGGCTATTACGCTGTCTACGTGTCCTGGAAGAGCGACGGCGACAACAGCACCCGCGCCCAGTACGTGCTCAACCACCCCGGTGGCACCATCGAGCGCACCTTCGACCAGACCCGCCACGGCTCGACCTGGCAGTTCGTCGAGAACCTCTGGCTGCCCGAGGGCGAGGGCGGCCTGACCGTCGATCTGACCGTCGACAGCATCGACTCCGAGAAGTGGCTCTCGGCTGACGCTGTGCGCATTGGTGGTGGCATCGGCGATGTGCGCAGATTCTCGGTGTTGAGTGGCCGGCCGCGCGCGTACGAGGCCGCCATCCTGTACACCCAGTACAACGGCGCACCCACAAGCATCTACGACCCCTACGGCGACGGCAACGGCAGCGACCCCAGCAGCCGCAGCCGGTGGGCGGACTGGGAACACCCGAGCGGCGAGGACGCGGTCTACCTGTCTTGGCATAGCAACGCCGGCGGCGGACGAGGCACCAGCACCTACACCTGGCTTGCAGACGTCACCCCCGAAGTCGCGGGGGCGACGCGCTTTGGCGATCTGGTCCACGAAGAGATCGTCGACGCCATCACCAGCCAGTGGGATTCAAGCTGGAACGACCGTGGTCGCCGTACCGCCCACTTCTCTGAGATCAATCCCAACCACAACGACGAGATGCCGTCCGCTCTCGTCGAGCTGGCTTTCCACGACTCAGAGCTCGACATCGAGTTCCTCAAGCACCCCGAGTTCCGCCGCGATTCTGCCAGGGCCATGTACCGAGGCATCGTGCGCTATTTCGCCGAAAAGGATGGGACGTCGCCCGTCTTCCTCCCCGAGCCTCCGGTTGCTGTCGCGATTCGGCACGCCGAGAACGGTCGACTCGAGGTCAGCTGGAGCGAGGGAGTTTCAGGCAGCCCATTCGGTGATGCTCCCGATGGCTACATCGTGTACACGTCCGCCGATGGCAGGTCTTGGGACCGAGGCACCGAGGTGATCAGCGGCTTGTCGACGCAGCTCGGCACCCCCGCCGGTGACGTCGTCTATGCCCGGGTTGCGGCGGTGAATGCGGGCGGCAGCAGCTTTCCCAGCGAGGTTGTCGGCGCGCTCCGGTCTGGGGACGGCACGACTCCGGTGGTCATTGTCGCGGCATTTGAACGCCTCGATGTCGGCACCTTGGTGCCCACCGATACGCCTGTGGGCTTCGTCAAGCGCATGAACCTGCGCCAGATGAACGCCTTCGACACCACTGTTGCCCACGGACAAGCCGTGGCTGCGATGGATTGGCCGTTTGAGACGGTCAGCGACGAGGTCTTTGACGACATGGACCTGACGACCAAGGGCGTCGTCATCTGGAATGCCGGCGAGGAATCCACCGCCGACGAGAGCTTCAGCACAACCCAACAAGCCAAGCTGCGGCAGTTTGTCGACGGCGGAGGCAAGCTGTTCGTCAGTGGCTCCGAGGTGCTGTGGGACCTGGACTTCCGAGGCTCGGACGACGATCGCAGCTTTGCTTCGCAGGTGCTCGGCGCGACCATGGACAACGACGACAGCGGGACCGACTTGGTCAACGGCGAGAACCTGCTCGAGGGCGTTGGAGCCATGGACTTTGGCATCGATGCCGGCGCTCCCTACCCGGTCGAGTGGCCCGATACGCTCATCAGCGCACGACAAGTGGTCGCTCGATACGGCAACGGCCAGGTGGCGGGGGTCTACGGCCCCGATGCCTTCATGCTGGGCTACCCCTTCGAGAGCATCGGGGACCCCGTGGTGCGCGCCGAGGTGATGAAGCGGGTTCTGCAGGGGCAGTTGCCTGACTACGTGCCGCCGGTGGTCACTGAAGAGGACACTGGCCTAGTGGACGAGACCGGCCTGACCAGCTCGGGAGGCTGGCAACGCAAGCCGCTCTCCGACGTCCGTGCGTGTGGCTGTGCAAATCCAGGAAGCGCTGGTGGACTGTGGATGCTGGCCCTCTCGGCGATGTTCCTGCGCCGTCGTCGAACCTGATCGGTCCCCCCACGGCGGCCTGTGATCGGCGTCTTCCCTCTTCACTGCGTCGCTGCGCTTCTTCGTTCGTCGGTCCAGGCGCCGATGGCCGCCTCGTCGGACCTCGCCCCTTTGGGTCGAATTTTCTTTTTCCGATCTTCAGGGGTCGTGGGTCTGACGGGTGGACTTCAAATGGAGGAGACCACATGCGCCAGACAACCCGCATTTTCACTCTTTGCGCCCTCGGACTTGCCGTCGGCGTCGGCTGCACCCCACCCACAAACGATGGGGACATCGATGCCTACCGCGATGTGCTTCCGGACGATCGTGTCCAGATCAGCATGAACGCCGACTATGGCGGTGCGCGCGACCTGGGTGAGATGGCCGAGGGCTACCTGGTCACAGCCCAAGTGACCAACGACGTGAACGGCCTGATTGGTGGAGTGTTGAGCATCGTCGACGCGGTCACCGACTACGAGCCTTCGTGGAGTGCAGAGGAAGAAGCGACCGCCGTCTGGGGGCCCTTCTCGGACGCCCTCGACCCGGCCGAGACCGTGCTCGTCGTGCACCACGACGAGGTGCAAGACCTGTACACCTGGACCATCGCACAGCGGTTGAAGGGCTCGACGGACTGGGACGACTTCGATTCGCTCGTGATTGGCCAAGTCGAGGGCGATGCCACCGAAGATGACAGCGAGGGCTGGTTCTACCTGGACTTTGACGTCGCCAGTCAGTACGACCCGACCTCGGACACCACCGGCTTATTTGCCAGCGCCTATGACATCGACCCCGATGGCGTCAGCGCCACAGCGGCCTTCGAGGACTTCATGCCCGAAGGCGAAGAGGGGCCAATCAACGCGTTCTATGCCTACGAGCAGCAGAACGGCGCGGGCGGCAGCATGGACCTCGTGTTCGAGGGCGACATCGACGACGACCCGACCAGCTTGGCCGAGACCCACGCGATTCGCACCCGCTGGAACGAGGACGGCTCGGGTCGCACGGACTCGGGTGTTGGCGGCGGAGACTACGGCGAGGACACGGTCCTGGGCTATCAGTCCGAGTGCTGGGATCCCGCACCAGACTTCGGCCGGACCTTCCACGCAGCAAGCTGGGACCTGTCGAGTATCGAGGGAGACCCGAGCAGCTGCGTGTTCAGCGATGAGGATTTCTCGGACGAAGCCGGAGAGTAGCTCGTTGACCCGTGGCTGCGGGGGGGATACCCTCGCGGCCATGGCCACCTGGGCAGAATTACAGGAGCGGGTACGCCGCGACTACGTGCTGGACGTCGACCAACCGGGCGAATTCGCCATGACGGTCGAGCGTCGAGAAGGCGAAACGGTGCGCGCTCAGCGTGTTCTGTGTCGCCTTTTTGATGCGTGGGGCCACGAGATGATCGAGCTCCGGTCCGCATTTGGCGAAGCCGGTGACTACGACAGCGGCGGCTTGCTGCAAGACAACCTCAACCTGCCGCTTGGCGCAGTCGCGCTGCACGGCAAGTACCTGGTGCTGGTCCACAAGACCTGCCTCGAACACATCACCGTCGACGGGGCCCTGTTTCTGTTGACGCAGGTGAGCCTGTTGGCCGATGTTCTCGAAGCGCGACGCGGCACCGATCGATTTTAGGAGAGAAGGGCGATGACGACGACATGGGCGGACATCCAGGAGCATATGCGCGGCAAGTACAAGCTGCAGGACGACAGAAGCGACATGATGTCGATGGTCTGGAGCTACGACGACGGGCGCTCCCAGAAGATCATCCTGCGCAAGTACAAGGCGTTCGAGCGCGAGATGCTCGAGTTCAAGAGCGCCTTTGGCCACGAGAGTGATGCTCCGGCCGACGAGATGATCGCCAAGAACGCCGAGCTGCCACTGGCAACCATCGCGCTGTCCGGTGGCCACTACATCGTCGTCTACAACGCGTTGCTGCGGCACCTGCACCTCGACGACTTCGATCTGTACCTGTCCAGAATCGCCGCGGTCGCCGACACCCTCGAAGAGAAGTACGGCAGCCGAGACCAGTTCTAAGATCGAGCGAACCGGCTGGGCCGCACACGGTCCATCCGTTGTGTGCATCCCGTTCTCCGTGCCATCGCTGCTGCCGTGCTCCTGTGGGGCCTTGCGTGGCCGGTGATGGCGGTGGCCGCTTGGCTGCTGCTGACGGGCGCCTTTGAGTTCCATGACCACGGTCCTGATGGCGTGGTGCTGGTCCTGTACTC
>Ga0114932_10004128_pt1 | contig 13811 bp, 18 predicted proteins | sample 2SBtaG_2_FD_87286 | JGI IMG/M metagenome (GOLD analysis project Ga0114932, IMG submission 87286) | Deep subsurface microbial communities from Kolumbo volcano to uncover new lineages of life (NeLLi) - 2SBTROV12_ACTIVE470 metaG | ecosystem: Environmental > Aquatic > Marine > Volcanic ...
GATGTATTTGTCTATGGTGATATAGAAAGAATAAGTCCAGAGGCACCAGTACCAGTATTTGTACCTACAAATACAGAAAAGAATGATGGTATGGCTCGGAATGTTTCACATAATGTAGAATCATTGGAAATGCATATTTCTACTATTACAAATAAAAATGGTATTGTCAAAAAACGATATGTAGATAATCGTAGTGGTCAAATGGTATTGAGAGTTGATGAACACGATTATTGTGAACGGATAGATAAGAAAGTTTTAGAAGGTATCCGAAATAATAAATGTAAACCATATTTTTCTGGTGAAACAAAAGTTGATGCAATTATTATTTCAGATTATTGTAAAGGATTTTTAGAAGAAGATGACATTCAGTTTATTTGTGAAAATAATGACAATGTATTTGTAGATACTAAGAAGAAACTTGGTAAATGGATTGAATTTGCAAATTTCATAAAAATAAATGAATTAGAGTATAAGAAAAATCATGAATTACTTTCGGATAAAGGATTTGAAGAAAAACTTATCGTTACATTAGGTGGTAAAGGATGTAGATGGAATGGAAAAGATTTTACAGTAGAAGAAGTTCCAGTAAAAGATGTAAGTGGAGCAGGTGATACATTTCTTGCAGGATTAGTTCGTGGTTATTTAGACACACAAGACATAGAAAAGGCAATAGAATTTGCACAAAAGTGTACTACGATTGTAGTACAGAAACACGGAGTTGCAACCGTAGAATTGAAGGAGTTATAAGATGGCTAAAAGAAAACTACCACCACAAGGTGCACAACAACAACAAGTTGATTTGTCAAAGGCAGAAACAATGAAATGTGATGCTTGTGGAAATTATCTTTTTATTCAGTCAAATGTTATTAAGAGAATATCTGCTATTATGTCACCGACAGGACAAGAGGCAATAGTACCTGTACAAGTTTATAGTTGTGGTAATTGTGGAAAAGTTCCAAAGATATTTATCGAAGGTAGTGGATTGTCAGAGGATGTTAATAGACCAAAAGAAGATTCACTTTCACGACCAGACTTGACGAGGTAATGATTAAAAAACTTTATACCATAGGAGATAGTTGGACTTATGGTGATGAGTTAATAAATCCAAAAGAAGAATCATGGCCAAGTGTCTTGTCAAGAGAGTTAGATTGTGAACTTATCAATCAGGCTGCTCCTGCTAGTTCTAATGATTGGATGTTTAGAAAGACTATTGAGTGGGTGTGTACTCAAAAGGATGTTAGTAATACTTTAGTTATAGTAGCATGGAGTGAACCGAATAGACGAGAGGAAAATTATAAGTTTATTATTTATGGAAAAAAACTTTGGAGAAAGTTAATGAAGTATTTCTATAATAATGAATTAGCACATTATAAGTCTATTTGTTATATGATTACATTACAAGAATTTCTAAAATCAAGAAATGTAAAATATTTGTTTTTTCAACCTTGGTACGATATATCAGGAAGTGAGAAAAAGTTACAAAAGGTACGAGATAAAAAGATAAAATGGCTCTCAAACGAAAAAGATGAGTATCAAAAAGAGTGTTACCAAGAAGATTTAACTATTGGTAATATTATAAAAGAAATGGATAAAAAATATATTATTGGTCCTACTGTTACAAATTATTTAGAAGAATACGATTCATATATCATAACTTCTCGTGAAGGTAAAAATGATTTAGGGGAATTAAATAGAGGTCATCCTAATAAGAATGATCATAAAATAATGGCCAATTTTATTAAAGAAAAAGTTTTGGAAGTGTATCCTTGATAGAAAATACATCATTAGAAATATCAAATTATTGGACATCAAGTGAATATTTAACAGAATCCAATAAGAAAAGTGGAACTCTTGTTGCCTTTGATTGGGAAAGTGAGTATTTAACTGGCATAAATACAAATATAGACTTGGGAGATTCAGAACTTACAGATTTTAAATTTGATACTTTGATAGATTTTTTAAAGAAGAATAATTTTACTTTCGTGTTGGGATTAAGAAATACTGCATTTGATTATAATCCTACTGAAGAATGGACAGATAAATTAAAAGAGAACTTAGAATCTAATGAAATAGGTTATGATGAATATATGGTAGAAACTTGGCCAGCACCTATTCCTGAATTTGATGTTCCTGATGGTATTTTTATTTTGAGATATTCTTATGATGAATATAGTGAAATAGATAAGTTTGCAGCAGTAAAAGTATTATTTAAACAATTTATGGAAAAGAGTGATTGGGAGAAATATTATAAAGAGGAAGATACTGAAGAAAAAACACGAGTAATAGTTTTAGTTAGTGATATTGAGAATTTAGTATTACATAAAGGGTATACTAAGTGATACTTTATACAATTGGAGATAGCTGGACTTATGGAACTGAGTTAGAAAATCCTAAAGAGGAGTGTTATCCATATCTTTTGTCTAAAAAACTTAAATGTGATTTAGTAAACGAAGCACAACCAGCAGCATCAAATGATTGGATGTTTAGAAAGTCAATTGAATGGATTACGAAAAGTGATATCTCAAATATACATACTTTTATTGTGGGTTGGTCGCATTTTAATAGGAGAGAAGAACAATTTCAATTTTATCATGGTGGAGAGTTAGAAGATATGATAAATTCCAGAGGTGATAATAATCCAATGGAAAAGATAATATCTAAGAATTTTGCTAATCTTAGATTACAGGCAATAAAAACTTTTACATATATTTACACATTACAAGAGATATTGAAGAAGAATAATATAAAGTACATATTTTATTTTCCCTGGGACGATGTTCTACTTCAGGATAAGTGGTATGATGAAACAATTAAATCTGATGTTCATGATATTTATTTAAGGATAGACAGAGATTATTGTATAGGGCCAAGATTGGGTAATAAACAGATAACAGATAGAATATCACCAAAGTTAAATAGTTTACATCCAAACAAAGAGGAACACGAGTTTATAGCAAAAAAACTACAAGAATTTATATCTCTTGGCGATAAAAGATATCGCTGGGAAGAAGTGGCAAGGAGAAAAAAATGAAATTTTTAGTATATAGCGCTAATAGATACAATGTAAGTGCTTCACTTGATGATGTTGTATATTTTATTAGATACCATTTTGAGGAAAGTGGTTCATCTGCTATTGATGGTGTTTTAAACTATGAATCAAAACATTACCATCTTATGTGTGATCCTATAAGTTCAAATGATTTTCACGACTATGAGAGTTTATCAACTTCATCTTTCAAAGAGTGGATTCAAGATTCACATGGAAATAATTGGGGTTCGTTCACTTCGAGTATTCAGACTACTTTGAGTAGTGCTTTAAGTTCAAGATCATCGGCCCAGCCAACAGAAGTGTATAGTTGGAATTCTGGTTCACATACTTTAGATTCGGTAGCGATGTCAACTGGAAGTATACAGGTAAATTTTGGTTAAATTTTATTTTGATTTAAGTGGTTATACAGAACATAAGGTTTCAGAATATATTAAAAGAGTAGAAGTTATTGACCGAAAGAAATTACAAGACGGAATAGATACATTTCAGAAAGAATTAGACTGGCGACAGATGTGGTCTTTTGATGATGCACAAAAACGATTAGATAATGGTTGGTGGTTTTATGTAATAGAAAAAAATGATAAATATGTCGGATGGGCTTGGTTTGATACCAATACAAAAAATTTTTGTAATTTGTATGTTCATAAAGATTTAAGAGATGGTGGTTTAGGTAAAGATTTAGTTTATGTAAGATTAAACGAATGTAAGAATCAAGGTGTTGAAAAAGTTTGGATGGAAGTCGATGAATGGAATGTACCTATTCAAAAAATTGGACAAGAACTTGGTTGGACACCAAAGATACATTACACTTTTTGGACAGGTGGTTATGATTCAACATATTTAATATGCAAATTATTAATAGATAACAAAATTGTTCAACCTATTTATATTGATGATGGAGTAAATCATGGTGGATATCATTCCAATCCGTTATCGGTACAACGAGGTGATAATTCTTATCCAAGACAATCAACTGATATAGAAAAGGATAGGACAGAATGGTTGAAAAATAAAATACATAAGATTATACCAAATTCTAAAGATTTGTTATTACCATTGATGATTGTAGATAATCCTATAAAAGAGGATAATCACATAAGTGATGTTATAAAAAAATATAATGAATGGATACCCGAACCGTTGTTTAAAGATAAAAATGGTAATCCACATTGGTTAGAAGTTCAAGCTGATATACTTACAAGATTTCAAAAAGAATTTGGTATGGAAGTTTATTACTCTAACGACCACATTGATGGAGAGGTTTGGGAAGTATTAGATGACGCGATAGAAGATGGAAAGTTGAATGTGGATAAGTTATCAGATGAATACAAGGAATTTGAGATATTTAGTGGGTTTAACCAACCTTTGAGAACCACTAATAAGGAAGAAATGTTAGAAGATTCAAAATTATTTGGATTTGATGAGTTGTTGTATTACACTTGGACTTGTTGGTATCCAAAAGATGATGAACCTTGTAATGAATGTAAAATGTGTAAGGAGAGAATAATAGAATGTCGGAGTATTGGGGATACCATTTAGTACTTGATTGTAAGAATGGAAGAAAATTAAACGAGGATTCAGAGGAAGATATCAGAGTTTTTATTGAGGAACTCGTGAAAAAAATAGATATGGTGGCATACGGAGAACCAAATATAGCATATCTACCAACACCAAAGACACCTGAAAAGTCAGGATGGTCGGTAGTTCAGTTGATTTATACGAGTAGTATTACTTGTCATTTCGCTGACGAGAGTGGTGATTTTTACTTAGATGTTTTTTCGTGTAAAAAATTTGAAAAAGACATAGTTATAGAATATGTGAAGCAATATTTTTCACCTTTTAGAATAAAAGATAAATATTTATTAAGACAATCGTAAACTAAACACAGGAGTTATGAAAATGATAAGGTTATTATTGATATTAGGAATGGTTTCAGTTCTAACAGCGCAAACAGCAACAATCAAAAATAGTATAATTGGATATACCACGATTAGTGAGGAATATGATCCAGAAGGTAGTGATGATAGAAATGGTGATCAGTATAAAGACCACCTTGTCTTTGAAAAACCATACCTTTGGTCATTCATTAAAAGTGATGATTCAAAATGGATGGCATCCATCTTCGTAGACGCACCTTGGGCAAGAGGTAGTGTTTATGTTGAGGAGTTATTCTATAAACCATATAGTGATAAGTTCACAGTTGGTTTAGGACGACAAGCAATTCCATTTGGTTCTAATGTTCCATATTTGGATTTAACAAGAGGTGATAAATTTACCTATCAAACACCAACACCTAACGATGTTGGTTTGTTATATTTTGGAGATGGTATTAGTGTCTATGGTGGAGTTGGTAATTGGTTCATCGAAACCTATTACGGAAGCGATATAGAAAATGGATTCGAGGAATACACAGCAGGTCGTGTGAGTTACGAGTTTGGTGACCACTTTGTTGGTGTATCACTTGATGACCAAAACAGACAGGCACTTGATGTAAGTGGATATAGTGAGTTCGTAGATTATGTTACAGAATTTAGAGAAGATTATCAATGGGGAAGAGCCGTTGTTAGACTACCTAATATGTGGCATCTAAAAGGTTTAGGACTAATTGGTGGTTTGGAAAGAACCGAAGATGAAACACAGGCACTTTATGGTGTTGTGTATCAGTATGGAGAACCCAATCAATTTGTTTCCGCTGAATTAAGTGGAGAAGGTGATATTAGGGTTAAGTTGTATTATGGTTTTAACTTAAATGTAGGAAATAAAAATGACTAAATTTTTAAAAGGATTTTTAGCAATAACAGCTGCAGTATTCGCTTGGTCAACCCTTGAGGTTACTGGTAGTTTTATATTTGCTGAAGGAGCAGGACCCGTATCGGTATTGTCGGTTAGATTTCTAATCGCCACACTATTGTTTGCTGGGGTAATGTTATGGAAGAAACAAACAACAGGTGAAAATCTATTCGCCGTTGAAAAGGAAGATAGGAAGAAATTTCTATTAAATGGTGTAATATTGGCAGCACACTTGTTAGTGTATTGGTTCGCTTGGGAATTACTCGACCCGAACCTACCTGTTATTTACGCACTATTCTACATATATCCATTCATACTATGTTTGATTTCTATATTTTACTATGGAGAAAAGTTCAGTAAAAATAGAAAACTTGCATTAGGATTGGGAACTCTTGGTTGTGCGTTCGCTATTGAATTGATACCAGCATTCTCACTTGAAGCCCTAAACACCAAAGGTGTATTATTGGGTGTGGCAGCTGGATTATCTTGGGTAGCATACTTGTTAGTAGGGCAAGACATAATGAGAAAATATAAACCACTTACGATTGTATTTTATGACTTTCTACAAGTGTTTGTTTATGTTTCATTATTCCAATCACCTATGACAACACTTTCAGAGGTAACATTTAACGGATTACTTGCAATCGCTTACATTTCAGTAGTGGCAAGTTTTATCGCTTATCTATGTTATTGGATAGCAGTTAAGAATATTGGAGCAACCAATACAGGAATTGCTGAATTGGGAACACCGATATTTGGAGTAACACTCGGTTACTTTTTCTTATCTATGTCACCATCATTGTGGCAGATAGCTGGACTTGTGATGATTTCAAGTGGATTGTACTTAATCTACAATGAAAAACAAGTCGTGTATGACCAATCTTGAACCAATTATTGAGATTGATGAGTATTTAGATTTATCTAAATTTAATTTGTGCACTGAGGAGTTCAAGCAAAACTTTCATACAATACCTGACTATGAGATATCCGTTGGTCATTTTTCACCTGACACATCAATAGAAAATCCTTACAATTGTAAGAATGTGATGTTGAGGGAGTTGAAGGATAATAATGATTGGAAAGATTGGGGATTAATTGATAAGGAAGAAAAATGGAAAGATACTAAATTATTGGACTCCTTTCCACAAATTAAAAAATTCATCTACGAATTACCATTCAAATCAATTGGTAGAGTTTTCATCACATTTACAGAGGATGGAACAAATATAGCACCACATTCAGATTTTACACCAAATGTTCAAAAACCGTGGAGACAAGAATTTCTATGGTTTAGTTTAATTGGAAGAAAAAGAATGTGGACAACAAATTACGAAAATACATTGAAGTTTTATAAAAATGGTTTTATGGTTAAAGACAATTTTGAAAAAACATACTCAAAGGGAATTTGTTGTAGATTCAATCCAGTTTTATTACATGGGGTTGATTGCATCGAGAATTTTTCTGCAAGCATAAGAGTGGATGGTGAATATGAAGAAGATTTTAGATATAAAATATTTGGTGACACGGAATGGAAAACCGAATATGATTTCGTTGATGAAACTCATTTAAGAGATAGAGATGATGACAGAAGATGAAAAATACATTTTAGGATGGTATAAAAATAAGATATGGTCAAAACCATCTTTATCTAAGGTATGTGAGGGAATCGGTATGGTTGCCATTCGTGATATACCAAAAGGAACGAGTATATTCGACTTAGCAGACAGAAGTGTTTATGGTTGGATACCTTGGAATGAAGCAAAGTCAATTCCAAGAGAGGTCTTGGAATGGGTGTTGGAATGTCAACCACAAGTTGGTGACCAAGTTATTGATGTTCCAAAATTACACGAAGAATTTTTCAACGACAAACATGAATCTATGTTTGGATATACACAACAAGGAATGAACTGGCAAACGACTTGGTATTATGTCAATCATTCATCCGACAAACCTAATGTAACTGCACATTCTACTGGTCATCCAAGAGTTCAAAAGTATATTACCCTTAGAGATATTTATAAAGGGGAAGAAATATTAGAGGATTATAATGGATACACAAAAGAATGGAAATTAGATATTTAGATTTAGGTTCAGTTTCACCTGAAATATACACATCTCTTTGGGAATACGATAATGTCGTTGAACTCAAAGAACCAACCTTAATAAAATTTTCAACTAATCAAACCCTTATTCAATTCTGGCAAGGTCCTTATTGGGATGAAGTTACTCAAAGTTGGAAAAACGATTATACAGATTTGAGTAACTTTTATAATGCCAAGATATTAGAGGGAATTCCAAAGTGTAGGTGTTACATACCTATCGAAATCAATTATAGTGCTGAAATAGCATATTATATAGCGAGTAAACACGGAACGGATTTTATCTTATATCTACCCGACATGGATGTACTTTCTGAAAAACATAAAAGACAGGAGGTCGATTCTATATTTCAAAACATCATGGTCGAGGTTTTATCAGACAGACACATTGATTCTAAAATTGATGGTAATGATGTATTGTATTGGTATAATGATAGATACAAAAAGTTTTCAGGTTCATTATATAGACCTGCTTTGAATGGGTTTGGGTATATTGATAATGGTATAACATATAAATTTGATTATAAATTAGCCAACAAATTAAGAGAAATTACTAACGAGATAAATATTAAAAAATTTGATGTTAAGGATGTTTCTGATGTAGTAGGTGGATTGTGGGAAGTTGATTCCACAATAGACAGAGATGATTTAGATTTTGAAGTTATTGATAGGTTGTGTTATAAATTAGGATATACTTTACGACACGATATGTTTTATGAAGAAGATTTATTGTTTGAGAGAGGACATAAGAGAATGACAGATAAAGACTGGTATTTGTATGGAAATAATGAAAATTTTGAGATGTTATCATGAGTGATTATTCTAATTTATTTTGTATTCAACCTTGGAGTCGTATTGATGTTTATTTAGACGGAGGAATATATTATTGCTGTCCAAGTTGGGTTGGACAGAAATGTGTTGGAAATTTATTTGAACAATCTTGGCAAGAGATATGGAATGGGGATATAATTAAAGAAGCAAGACAGGGTATGCATGATGGTACATTTAAACATTGTATAGATACAGAATGTCCACATTTGAAAGAAACTAAATTTTATGAACCAGTATATGAAAGAAATAATATTGAACAATTATATGTAGATTTTGATTCGGTCAAAGATTTTAGAAAAATATTTGAAAATAGAGAAGTCCATGATAATACAGGTCCAACATCTGTTGTAATGTCTTATGACCAAAGTTGTAATTTACAATGTCCTACTTGTAGACCTGCAATTCAAATGATTACACCAAAAAATCGTAATTATGATAAGATGATGAAACTTCATGAAATAGTAACAGAGGAAGTTATTACTCATTGTGATATGGTTACGGTAGCGGGTAGTGGTGATGCATTTGGAAGTCCATTGTTTAGAAATTTTTTAAGAAATTTCGAACCATCAAAATATCCAAATATAAACTATGTACATCCTATGACTAACGCGTTATTGTGGGATTCAAAGATGTGGGATAGTATGAAATCTGTTCAACCATATGTTAAAACGGCATACATTAGTGTGGATGCTATAACAAGTGAAACCTATGATAAAGTAAGAACCTTGAAACCATCACACGGAAATTTTGAACAATTAGTTGAAAATTTAAAATTTATCAATACCATATCTACATTAGAAACTATCGTAATGACTTTCACGGTGTCTAATATGAATTATCATGAAGTTGATAGGTTCTTTGAGATAAAACAATTTTTACCAGATAAAGATATTATTTGGTATTTTTATAAAGTAAATGATTGGGGACATTTTGGAAATAAATTAAATGATTACTCAATACACAATGTTGACCATCCAAATCATCAAGACTTTTTGATACATTGGAAAAAGTGTTTAGAGAATGGAAAGAATCAACGGATGAGACATACACTACAAGGGGTTAAATTGTGATTATAGAATTAGATGAATATTTAAATCTTAATACAGAATCATTAAATAAAGAGTTTACGGATATGATTGATACGATACCAAAAAAATATTGGAATCAGTTTTATTCTAATGCATCTAAATTTGGTAATTTTGATAAAGATCCAACTGATGTTAAAACTTTATATTTAACTGAATTAATTTCAGGTGTAGATATGGATACTGATTATTTTTTAATCGACAAAGATAATTATTGGGTTGATTTACCAATATATGATAAATTTCCTAAGATAAAAAAGATGGTTTCTGAATTACCATTTGACCATACTGGTAGAATTATGATGATATTCAGTAAAAACGGTACAGAAATTGTAACTCATTTTGACCATGATTATAAAGACTGGCGTCAAGAGATGATTTGGATTGGTTTAAGTGCTAAGAAATTATTTATCTTGGAAAATAAGCAACCTATTTATTTACAAGGAAGTTCATGTTGGTTTGATAGTCAAAAACCACATGGAACTAAATCAAATGGTTATTCAATCAGTATGAGAATTGATGGTAAATTCAATTCAGACTTTAGAGATAAATTATTCGGAAAAGATTCAAAATGGCAAACAAGAGAAAAACCGTAAAGAATAAAGGTCTATTCGACCACATTACACACATCACCCAAAAACAGACCAAAGGGTATTGGGATTCTCTAAATGAAACAGAGAAGAAACAATGGTCTAACTATATGATACATAGATTTTTGTCTATGAAGATGGAGTATGTGGATATTGTAAATGAGTTTCAGAGATATAATTTAAAACCAAAAGATTTATATAAATTATACACTAATATTCTTCCGAAGAAGAAGGAATGGTTAAGATATGTTAAAGGAAAAAAGACAATGAAATATGAAAAATGGTTATTGGAAATAGTAGCAAAATACTATGAATCAAGTCTTAAAGAGGCTCAAGAATACGCAGATGTATTTTATGCAACTGAACAAGGTAAGGCCAATCTAAAAACTATACTCCAAAAATATGGAGTAGAACCAAAGGAAATCAAGAAACTAAATCTACCCTAATGGCAAGAGTAAACTATGAAACTCTCGGTAAAATCATTGATGTAGATGAGAAAGACTTAGAGTTCGAAAGGGTTACAAATTCAATAGATGTAGTAGATAGAGAGTATGGTGTAGAAGTCATATTCGATTATTATAGGCGTCATGGATTTCCCCACTACACAATTCGTGAAGATGAAAAACACGAACATATGAGGAAACTCAAAAAGTTTGATGTTGATACAATATTCATTGACAATCAGATAGTCCAGACTATGCATTGTTTGAGATTGGCTTGGTCATACTTTCCACATTTTTGGTCAGTAAGATGTGGACATTCAAGAACATCACCAATGGAAGCATTCAATGACGACAAAATATTCAAGTCAGTAATTCGTAAGTGTTGGAATTGGGAACAAAAACATTACAAGGGTGAAGATCCAAATGGAGAGAGAAACAAGTTCCACGAAAATAGACTACGACAATCTTTGAAGTTATATTCAGGTGTTCAGGCAGTATCTAATTTCAGACCTACAGCGGCAAAACTAATCTATGAGAAATTTGGTGGTGATGGAGTAATATGGGATATGAGTTGTGGTTGGGGTGGACGACTGCTGGGTGCACTATCATCTAAAAATATCCGACATTATATCGGAACTGAACCATCTACAAAGACTTACCAAGGTTTATTGCAAATGAGCAAAGAATTCTCGTACATTAATAAAAAAGTTACTATTTATAAACAAGGGAGTGAAGAACACCTTCCAAGTAAATCTTCTCTCGATTTATGTTTTACTTCACCCCCGTATTTTGATACTGAAAAGTATTCAGATGAGTCCACTCAAAGTTATAAAAAGTTTCCTACTCAAGATGAGTGGGTGAATGGGTTTTTGAGAAAGACCATAGAAAATTGTTACTATGGATTAAAAAAAGGTGGTTATATGTTGTATAATATAGCAAACACACCAAAATATAAATTCATAGAAGAAGAAACAGTAAAGATTTCTAAAGAGTTGGGTTTTACCCAAGAAGAAACATTACAATTGACATTATCAAGTGTAATGGGAGCAGGTTATAAATACGAACCAATATTCGTTTTCAAGAAGGAGTAAGTATGACAGACAGGTTATTGAAAGTAGATTACGCAAATATGAATGGATTAGATGATAAGACACAAATATTATTTAAACAATTAGAGTGGGGTATCAATTTAAATTCTAATACTATGTATCTAACTTATGAGATAGATACAGACCAATTATATGCAGTAATAACTCGATTTGATAATTTTATTCAGTATAACAAAGATGAAGATATAAATTTAGTGATTTCATCCTATGGTGGTGATGTCTATGCCATGTTAGGAACGATTGATTATATCAATTCGTTACCAGTAAAGGTAAATACACATTGTCTTGGAGCCTGTATGTCAGCAGCCGCTGTAATATTGGCGTGTGGAACTGGTAAAAGAACTATGAGTGAAAACTCAACGGTGATGGTTCACGAGGGTTCAGCTTTTGAAGCAGGTAAAACTTCTGATGTATTAAAAGGGGCCGACCACTTGAAAAAATTACAAAGTAATATAAATAGAATACTCGGAGAGGTTACAAATAAAGACCAAAAATTTTGGGAAGAGGTTTCTAAACAAGATACATATCTAACTTCAGAACAATGTTTAGAGTATGGTATAATAGATGAGATAAAATGAATATAATGAACTTGTTATTTATATTGGGCATAAATCAGTATACAGGATTAACTACTTGGTCATATGAATTAGTAAAAGGGTTAGAGGAATTCGATATTGATATATATTTTCATAGTAAGAATCCGAAGATCATTTCAAATGATGAATATGTTAAAGATATCAGTTTATATGCCAATCCTATTTCAGAATTAGATTCTACGAAAAAATATGATATTACTTTTATACATAATACATCACAAGAAGAAATGGCAAAAAAAGTAAGTAATAAAACCATATTTGTCAGTCATAGTAGTATGACAGATAGTGCAGTACCAAAATTAAAACATGATAAACATATAACTATATCTGGTCAATCTAAATGGTATTTAGGTGCAGATATGTTTATTCCGAATGGGATAGATTTGAATAAATTTAAAAGTGATTTTAATGCAGATGAATTATTACAAAGATGGGTGCCAGAACGAGCTTTATATCACAGTCGAACAAGACCACAAAATTTTGTATTTGATGCATTCGATGAATTACATATAAAATTAGATTATTGGGATAAGATAGAGAAGGATGTTACAAAAAAAATTAAAGAAGCAGATTTTGTAATAGGGTATGGAAGGAGTGCTTATGAGGCAATGGCAATGGGAAAGCCCGTTTTAATATTTGGTCATAATAGTCCTAATGATGCAACGGAGAAGGTATTAAGAAAAGGCGGAATCAGTTATAGTCCTACAGGTGGACTTTCAGATGGGTGGGTTGATGAGAATAATTTTAAAGAGTTGTTACACCGAAATTGTTGTGGTTGGGTTAAACAAATTTATATAAATAATAAAAAAGATATGCAAAGAATGATAAAAGGATATGATTATAAAATGGGCAATGTTAATAGATTATTGGCAGAAAAATATTTATCGTCTGTTTCTATGGTCGATTCTTTTAAGAAAGTAATTTATGAAATTACTTGACTTTTACGATAATTATTCGTAAATTCCAGTATAGATAAGGAGATAATATGCCAGAAGCAATAAAAGAGGCAAAAACTAAAAAAGAAGTGAATTCTTATTTGACAGGCGACCACGGCGACATCGTAACATTGATGGAACAAGAGTGGCCAGAGATGACCAAAGAATTTAAAAGATTACAGAGAGAACAATATGAATTGTTCTGTCACAAACAACACGATTACGGTCCAGGTAACATAAGTGTTGGAACACAATTACAAACACCTGATGAGATACACTTATCA
>Ga0114932_10004131_pt1 | contig 13803 bp, 9 predicted proteins | sample 2SBtaG_2_FD_87286 | JGI IMG/M metagenome (GOLD analysis project Ga0114932, IMG submission 87286) | Deep subsurface microbial communities from Kolumbo volcano to uncover new lineages of life (NeLLi) - 2SBTROV12_ACTIVE470 metaG | ecosystem: Environmental > Aquatic > Marine > Volcanic ...
ATAATGGTGAAGCTGAATTTGAAAAGGTTACGGTTAGGGGAACATTAGCCACTACGGTATTTGAAAAAGAATCTGTAAACGCTGTAGGTGGTCAATTATATGTAGCCAATTCAACTATCTATACGGGTTCAGCCCAATTATCTGCAACATCTACAACTATGAGTGTTGCAAATGTTGGTGGATTTGCTCAAGGAGAAATAATATCTGCTAAGAAAATTTCTGATACTGGTTTTATGACCGAGTATATGAAAGTCAATAGTGCATCAAGAGATTATCCAAATAGTGATAAAGATTTAACTGGTAAATTATATGTAACTCGTGGATATAGTGGTTCATTACCAGGAACACACGATACAGGTTCTCTTGGAGATGCAGCACAATCTTCACAAACTTATGAAAGTGGTCAAGTAATTGTATCAACTGGAAAAGTTGGAACTGGATTTATAAGATTAAATGCAAATCCAAGTGATTCAACAACACCTTATATTGATATTGTTGAAAGAACTGGTTCTGCAATTTATGATATATCATTAAAAGCAAGACTTGGTGATTTAAGTGGATTGTCAAGTGGATTATTATATGGTGAAACATCACCTGGATTTGGATTATTCACAGAGAATGTATTCCTACAAGGAGCCATAACTGCTACAACTGGTTCATTCACAGGAGCCGTTTGGATAAATACCGACGCCAATAATAGAATGGCATTGGGTAGTAATGTAAGTGGTTCAAATGACGGAATTTTTATAAACAACAACAATTATTGGTACACAAATGATGCATTTAGAATCGGTGATACAAATAACTATTTCGAATGGGATACATCAACTTTAACAATTAAACCTGAAGTATTAGAAATAAATGCTGGTAGTGGTGATTTCCAAATATCATCTACACACAAATCTATGTCATTAGGTGATGGGGATATAAAATTACATTCACCTACTTCAACTCAATCCACAATGAGAATTGGTTCTACAACAACCAAGGCAATTCAAATTACTGGTTCAAATTCACTTGGTGTTATTAGAAGTGGTAAATCAAGTGTAAGTGATACAACTGAAGGTTTTTGGTTAGCAAATAATAATCAACAAGCAGAATTTGTAGTTGGTGACGATACTGATTTCTTGAAGTTCCATTCATCTGCTTCAGGTAATTCATTAGAGATGAAAACAAGAAGATTTGAATTGGATGCAAATACTGGTGATTTACAATTATCTTCAACTCAACATTCTATGTCTTTTGCAGATGGAACATTAAAATTAGGAAGAGCGAGCAATGGTATTTCTTATGTTTCAGTAGGAAGTACACTTGGAAAAGATATTCAAATAACAGGTAGTGCAACATTAGGTGTTATACGAAGTGGTAAAACATCAGTAGTAGATACTACATCAGGATTTTGGTTAGCAAATAATAACGCTGATGCAGAATTTGCTATAGGAGATTCTACCGATTTCATTAAATTTGTGAGTGGGAGTGAACTCGATGTAAAAACAAGAAAATTAGAATTAGACGCTGGTGATGGAGATGTACAGATTTCTACCACTCATGCATCTATGAGTTTAGGTGGTAAACGAATAACATTAAAAGGAGATTCAAATCCATTCATAACAATTAATTCTGGAAGTGCTAATGACATAAAACTAAAAACAGACGGAACTGATGCATTTATGGTTATGGGCAGTAAAGATGATTTTGGTGATCAGGGTAAAGATACTGCTGGTATTCTTATTGGTATGGATTCCAACAACCCACAAGCAGAATTTGTAAAGAGTTCTACTGATTACTTTATCTTTGATGATGGAGTAGATATAAAAACAACAGCTTTTGAATTAGATGCAGGCCCAAGTGATTTACAACTCTCATCTACTCAAAAGTCTATGAGTATTGCAAACGGAGCTATTGAATTGGCTTATTCTGCATCCACTCAAGCATATATGAAACTTGGAAGTACTGGTGGTCAAGGTATTGAGATGACTGGTAGTAATTATGGTGGTACTATTAGGTCAGGAAAAGAAAATTTAAATGACCAAACATCAGGTTTTTGGTTACACAACAAAGCAGGAACAGCAGAATTTCATGTTGGTGATTCAACAGATGCATTAAAGTTTAACGGAAGCAGATTTGAGATTACTTCTTCCCATATGGATGTTTCTGGACAAGATGTAACATTTGATATTGAGAAGTTTGAATTATCTGCGACAGATTTAAGGATGTCAACAACTCACAAATCTATGAGTTTAGGTTACAATACAAGTACAGCTCACGGAGTTACATTAGTAGGTGGTTCTACATCACAATTAGGATTTGGAACTAAAGATAGTTACAGAATGAAATTGGTAGATAATGGAAGTGATTCTTATCTACAAATAGGTACATTAGCTTTTGGTAGTGAAACAAATACTGGAATTCTTATCGGTAACGATGGTGGTAACTTCGAAATGAGAGCCTACATAGATGCTAATAATAAATTTACTTTTGATGGAACAAGTGGATTAGATATTCGTTCTACTAAGATTTACTTGAGCACTGGAGCAGGAATGACTTTAAGTGGTTTAGATTCAAGTGACGCAACAAACAATTATTTAGCATTAGGAAGTGCAACAGGATATTGGGGAGGAGAAGGATTTTGGGCAGATGGTGATGGTAATTTTAGAGTAGGAACACCTGACACTGCATATGTCGCATATAATGCGAGTGATAATAAATTTCATATGAAAACTGCAGACATTAATATTGATACAGCTAAACTTGATATGATTGCATCAAGTAGTGGTGAAGTAAGATTGTCTATGGGAGCATCACCACCAACAGATTTTTCATCAAATGGAATTATATTAAGTGGTAGTGGATACTTTAATTTCCAACGAGATTCAAATAACTATATTAAAAATACAGCCGATGGTTTTGATATAAAGTCTAATGATTTTGATTTAGATGCTACAACCATAATAATGCAAAGTACTCTTAATCACGGAACAATACGATTAGGAACAAGTGGGGGTCCAGCTCATGTATCAGCATCTACCGCTGGTATCTATATGGATGGTAGTACTGAAGCAAATTTCTTACTATATGCTGATACAGACAATTATTTTAAAAAGGCTGGAAGTGCACTTGATATTAAAACAGAAACATTTGGATTAAATGCTGGTTCACTTATTATCAGTAGTTCAATGGATGGTGGAACAGGAGTTATAAGATTAGGTGGAAGTGGAGGTCCTTCAAGTCCAACAGCAGACACAACTGGTATTTATATGGATGGTGGTGGAGCATTAAATGTTTATGGAAACGCTACAAACTACTTTAGAGTTGATGCTGGTTCATTTACAATTAAATCAGATACCTTTGATTTAGATGCAACTACTATTATTATGGATAGTGCACTCAATCATGGTACTATACGATTAGGTTCGAGTGGAGGACCTGCTAATGTATCTGCTTCCACGGCTGGTATCTATATGGACGGAAGTACCGAAGCAAACTTTTTAGCCTACGGAGATTCAAACAATTATTTCAAAAAGGCTGGAACAAGTATTGATATAAAAACAGCTGATTTCACACTTGATGCTACTTCAATTTATATTGATAGTGCTACTGCAAGTGGTATGATTGGTATGGGAACTGATGGAAGTGCAGTAACACACGGTGCAACTGGAATTTATTTAGATGGAACTGGTAAATTTAGTTTTGTTGAGGATACGGATAATTTCATTAAAGGTGGTGATAGTAATTTTGAAATAAATGCAGAAAATTTTGATTTAAAAACTTCTACTTTAAGAGTTTCATCATCAATTGGTGGAACTATAGCAATGGGAGCAACGCCACCCGTAAGTGCAACAAGTGGTACAGGATTCTTTGTAAGTGGTAGTGGAAAAGAATTCTTAGTTGGTAATGCAACTGGGAATAGAATTCAATATTCCGATAATGCTATAGTTCTTCAATCCAGAACATTTAGTTTAAATGCAACTACACTCATAATGGATTCACAAGCAAATAGTGGTAAAATAGCACTTGGAGCTTCACCAAACTCAAGTGTCGCTGGAACAAATGCTGGTGTTTATATGGATGGAACTGGTGATTTCTTAGTTAGAGCTGACGCGGATAATTTTATAAAGTTTGACCAAGACGCATCACCTAAATTACTGATGAAGGCGGATACCTTTTACTTAGGTGGTAGTGGACAATTTATTAGTGGTTCTGTTGGTAATATAGAAATTAGTTCAAGTAATTTTGCAGTTAAGGGTGGTGCAGTAACAGCAAGTGCTGGTGTGATTGGAAGTTGGGAAATTCTATCGTCAAGTTTAGAATCAAATACAAGTTATTATAGGGGAATGAAATTCATACCCAATGATAAGATTGCTGGATATGGTCCATCGGCTCATACAAATAATAGTATAGGTGGTCCGTTTAGTTTTGGAGTAGCACCAGAAGAAATAGGTGGTGGCGGTGGTCAATGGCCATCAGATCCAGGAGAATAATAGGAGTAATAAATAATGGCAGATTTAGTTTTTAAAATAAATGTAGAAACAGAGGCAGGGAAAGAATATTCTTGGTACTCATCATCTTTTGCAAGAAGTGACGAGGTAGGTGTTACTACATCAAAACTTAATACACGAATAAATAATCTATGGTCGGCTTCTTACACAAATGATGCATCAGAACCTTCAAGTGTACATGGAACAACAGCCACAAATTTTGGTTCTGGTAATAATTACTGGTTATCTGCATCAAATAGTGGCGTTACTTCAGGTTCGATTATATTTAACCATACAGATAGTCAAGATACTGCGGATAGATTAAGACGATATAGATTTTGGGGAACTAAAGTTTGTAATGTTTTAGGTTTTCCTGAAGGACAATGGCAATATCCAGTTAATTTTCAATTAGCTGATAATGAAAACGATATAAATTTCTTTTCTGGTGATATATCCGCAAATAGATTAACAGTTTCAAGTGAAGTTTCACTTTCACCTATATCAAAAGTTACATCTAATATTAGGTTTGATATACACGATACAGATTTATTTATTCAATATACAAGTGGTAGTGCGGCCAATAGAATAAATAGAGTTTTATTTGGATATAATACCGATAATGATAGGTTTGAACTGGACGCCGGAATTCAATCTACTGCAGATACTGGTAATGACAGATATAATAGTTTTTTGAGATTTGGTACTGGAAGTTTTTTTAATAGTACCGTTTCAAATAAATTAACTGCCGATGAAATCACACCACCTCAACATATGGAAATTATGCCAAAAACTGTGGGTTTATCTGGTGGTCCATACGAGTGGTTGGATAACCCTTGTTATAACTTTTCAAAGAATCAAACAGCCGGAGCTGGTGGTAATGTAGCACATTGTTCATTTGGAATGGGAGTTGAACGGAGCACCGGCGGGGGGGGCTACGGCCCCATGTCAGGATCCGTTTTCCAAATTGGTGACTTAGTGACAGGCCAAGATGATAGGACATTTTATTTAAGGCCAACCTTGTATTACGGAAATACCAGATTTGATGTTTGTATGCCTATGGTGGTTTCATCAAGTCTTTCGTCTGGAACAATCACTCCCCTTGATGTTCTTGGTTATAACAGTAGTAATATAAGTATAACTGCTGAAAGAGATGTAGCAGCATATTCTGATATTAGACACAAAAAAGATATAGAAACAATTCAAGGATCATTAGATACAATTGGCAATATACGAGGAGTAACATTTTATAGTAAAGAGGAAAGTGGTTCAAGAAGAATGGGTGTTATTGCACAAGAATTAGAACCATATTTACCAGAAATAGTTGCAACCGATAAGTCTGGTTATAAAACAGTTAAATATGCAAACTTAACTGCACTATTAATTCAGGGTATTAAAGAGCAACAAGAACAAATAGAAGATTTGAAAAATGAAATGGAGGAGATAAAAAATGTCATGTCCAAGTAGTGGTACAATAAGATTAGCTAAAATAAGACAAGAACTTGAATCAACAGGCACAGGTGATGATTATAATGAAGGACCTTATACATCAAATACGACAACAATGAAAAATGCCCATGAAGGGTCTTATTCGATTATTAATACCAATTCCACCACTACGCCAGGCGGGGTAGGAAGTGAACCATTTCTATTATCAGAATGGTATAGTTATAATCATAACGCAACAAGTGGTATGGGTAAGGATTAATAGTGAGTAAATTATTTCATAGTAATAAAATTGAAGTTAGGGATTCATCTATACATGGACGAGGAATTTTTGCAAAAGAAGATATTAAAAGTGGTGAAATCTTAGAAGAATGTCATTATATTGTGATAGATGATGGTAATACACACGATATGCCACTTTATAAATGGCGTCGTTTACCACCAACCAATGAAGAAATTGATAACCGAAAATTCCCCTGGCCTAAAGGTGAAGATTTTGAAAAGTTTACATTACCACTTGGGTTTGGATGTATGTACAATAGTGCAATAGATGAAGAAAAAAGAAGTGTTAAATTTGAAACTGATTTAGATAAAGATATTTATAGATTTTTTACAGTTAATGATGTAAAAAAAGATGAAGAACTTTTATTATATTATCATGATGGCAAATTTAATTAAATTATGAATAATATAATAGATATATATAGTAGAGGATAAATGGCTAATTATATAACAACAAGTACAACAAATGATGGAGCAACCAATGTAAGACTTGGAGACAAGTTGATGATTGGTGCAGATTCAAACCCTGCTCAAGAATTGCATGTTACAGGTGATGGTGTATTTACAGGTAACATTACTGCATATTATTCTTCAGACATAAGTTTGAAAGATAATATCAGACCGATAGAAAGTGCTCTTTTTAAAGTTCAACAGATTAGGGGAGTTACATTTGATTGGAACGAAAAATCAAATGAGTTACAACAAGAAAAAGGTCATGATGTCGGTTTAATTGCACAAGAAGTAGAAAAGGTTTTACCCGAAGTTATACAGATTAGAGAAGATGGAATTAAGGCAATATCATATGAAAAGGTTGTACCATTATTAGTAGAAGCAATTAAAGAACAACAAAAACAAATAGAAGAATTAAAAGAAGTATCAAAGGGTTATCAAGAATTGTTAGAAAGAAAAGAAAGTCGTAATAAGTGGTTAAAAGAGAATGAACTTAAAAAACGAGATCCTAATGTAGTTTCTAAATACGGAAAATAATATGGCCTTACAAGATGGATTTAAAGTATTAGAATTGAACATTATTGCTAGTGGAAGTGGTTATGATGCAGGTGGAGAGGGTGATGATTTAGTATTGAGAATGGTAGCACCTGGTTCCTCATCCATCGGAGTTGGTGATGGTTTTACAGGAACTTATAGTTGTGATGATGCAGGAGGTCCGATTACTGAAGTTACTATTACAGCAGCAGGTAAAAATTATTCTTCAGGTTCTTGGGATTTTGCGGGACATGGACGGGCAGCTGTAGGTGAGTTTTGTAGTATAACAATACACGGTGCAACTAAAAATGCTCCAGCAACTGGTACAGGAGCTATAATACTTCCACGAATAGGACAAGATGCTTCAATTTCATTTAATCAAATAAATGTAGAAAGAGGATTGGCAGGTGATACTGCAAATTCAGACATTCACGATTTATATCAAGATTTCTCATCAATAGCTGGTTCAGTTCATACTGATTTAGATGGTAAACCAAATTTTGATTGGTTTCAAGGAGGTCCTAAAACTGCTTCTGTTTCGGATGGTGGTTCAGGTGGAGTATATCAATCACATCCAATTAGATTGGATGAATTTTATGGTTCTAATTATTCTCAATATGGTGGTTTAGGTTGTCTTGGTATAGGAACACTCATAACAATGGCAGATGGTTCTACTAAAAATATAGAAGATTTGAATGTAGGAGATTGGGTAAGAGCAGCAACAATACAAGGTATGCCATTAGATTTTGATGAGGAAAATACTTGGTCAACTTGGCAAGGAACACCACACGGTAATCCACCTGGTTCAGTATGGGCAACTGCATATTATGATATTCAAGAAATTAATCGAGTTACACCAGCAAGTTCTTCGGTTCAAAATATTTATTTTGATTATTATGATAATTATTATTTGATAAATGGTTCTTTAAAGGCAACATATGAACATCCATTTTTTATATTAAGAGATGGTAGTTATCATTTTAAAACAACAGCTAGTTTAGTGGTTGGTGATAAGTTATTTAAAGATAACAATGAATTTGAACAAATATCATCTATAGATTTTGTAAATGACACATTAGAAACAGTAAATTTTAATGTAGAACAATTAGATGTTTATTTTGGAGGCGGTTATTTAATGCACAATGTACATGGTAAGAGTTAATGAGCTATGATGTTTATTATAGTACTGGTGGTGGTTCTATAATATATGGTGGTAGTGATGTTTGGGTTAATAATTGGTTACGAGAAGTAGCCCCTAAATTAGATTATCCAAGTAAGTTACTAATTCATCGCCGTAATCCTAATAATATAAAAATAGATTTTGATTCACCTATAGAAATAGTGTGGCAAGGTGATCACCCAAGAGATTTTGAAGAAATAGCAGCAAAATCTCGTAAAATTCATGTCTTACACGGATATTATACACCACATAAGATAATAGAACACAATAAAGATAAAATAGAATCCGTATGTATGCATGTATCAGTTCAATTATCTTTACAGGCAGGATTTCAATTGGGATTACCTAAGTTAATGCATTTTTCAGCAAACAGAGCGTGGGAAAGACGAATAGCACAAATGTCTAAGAAGGTTATGTGGATAGGGTTGGATAAGATTCCGTTACACGATGAAATAGATATTATTGATATACCAAATTATTATGAGTTTACACAAAATAAAAAAGTATGTATGAGTAATAGAGTGGGATATGCGGCACGCATGGAAACCCGTAAATCACCACATTTCTTAGATGGTGTAGATAGTTTAGCATTTACCGATTTAGATGATTGGAATTGGTGGAAAAAAAGATGCGGATATAAATTTGAAAAAACAAGATTATATCAATTTAACTATAAGAACATACATAGATTCTTTGATAGAGAGGATTGGGGGATAAGTCATAGCTGTCATCTACATGAACCATTCGGTTACTCTATATTTCAAGCATTAGATTATGGTAAACTACCTATATTACAAAAAGATTGGCTGTCAAACTATGAATATCCATTCAGAGCTTTCAATAAGAAAGAATTTGATGAACAATTACATAATATATCAGAGTTATCGGAGAAAGAAAGACAAGATTATTTAGATGGTCTGAGGGATTATTGTAGGAAGTATGACTATAAGGAAGAATGGGTAAAGAAATATTTGGAAATATACAACGACTAATATTTATTAACAACACACAACACGGCACGCGTATTAGACGAGAATCGTCTTTTTTATGCGTATCTTTTTTTGGAGAACTTTTTTGGCAACACCACCTAAAGGAACAAAATTATCATTAGGAAAACTCGGTAGGGCAACCGCCGTAGGTAATTCTGATTATACTACTAAAACGAGTTTGAATAGTGCTGGTAGAGATAGTTCAACTGGTAAAACAAGTATTGGTGATTTTTACATTGGTTCAATAGATAATTCATTAGATGGTTATCCATATGTAGATGAAAGTACAAATGAAACCTATACAATGACTTTCACTAATGAGAATACATTATTCCAATCTCGTATAGGTGGACGACATCAAAACTTTACTTGGACTACAAGTGATTCTGATTTATTTGCAATTCAATCTAACCAAGATTATACTGCACAATATAATGCAGGTGCGATAGCAGATGCTACTACATATCAATCTAAATCATTTGAGAGTAATCAAATTACAGATCCAGATTTTAATTCTTGGGTGAATAGTAACACTTTAACTAATTGGTCATCAAGTGCAGCAACTGTAATATCAAGAAAAGATATAACTGGATTTACTGCAATGCCATCTGGATCTAATGATTATGCTGTACAATTTGATACACAAGGTGGATTTATTAGTCAATCTCTTACAGTTAAAGGAAATTCTACTTATCAAATTAGGACTATAGCTTCATCTTCTAATGCTGGTACAGGAACTATTGATATGTATATTAGTGGAGCATACCATCAACAAACTTGGAGAGGAATAACTGGTACTTCTTGGACTCAAACAAGAGATGATTTTTACACAAGTGGTTCATCGGGAGTAGACCAAGAATTAACGATAAAATTTACAGCAGTATCAGCATCTTCTGATGTAAAACCATTGTTAGATATGGTTCAATTTGAGAGATGGGAAGGTGCACATTTTAGTGATACTAATGTAACCATTACAGGTAAATATCATGATGCGGGACAGAGTGATGGATTTAATGACCACGCTACAAGATATAATACTGCTGTAAGTAAAACTGTTGAGATACAAGATACTTACGGGGGTCAATCTATCGCATGTTTTTTACCTGAAACTTTAATATTGATGGGTGATAGAATTACGAAACCTATTGAAGATATTAATGTTGGTGATGAAGTGATGTCATTGGATTTACCTGGACTACCAGATGAAGATAAGGGATATTTAGTATGGAAAGCATACACTATGAGACCAATGGATACTGAAGATTTGGAACTTTTGGTACAAGAAAGACAATCTGTTGTTAAAGTTGAAAATTTATTTTATGATTATATGGATGGTTATTATAGTATTAATAACGGATATTTAAAAGTTACAAGAGAACACGATTTATTTACATATAATCTTGGAAGGTGGGGATGGTACACACCTAATGAATTAAAAATTGGAATGAAGTTACTTAATTTTTTGGGAGAAATTGTAAATATCGATTCAATAGAATGGGTAGAAGGTGAAGTTGAAGTTGTGAATATTGATGTAGAACCATTGGATGTTTATTGGGCAGGTGGTGTGTTAGTTCACAATAAGGGAGCAAGTTCCGATCCAGGATAATAAATCATAATTTGAGAATTTTTTTAACTATTTATTTAAGGATAATTGTAAGTTTTATATGTCTAAAGTAACATTATTACAAAAGTATGAAGAACCGATTTTCATAGCCAGTCAGAGTGAAGGACAGGTTTATAAAATTTCTGATAAGTATGTTGTAAAAGTGCCTACTCGTGAAAGATATAAAGAAGATATGTTTCATGAAATTAAAATTGCAAGATTGTTATATTCATTGGGATTTCCTGTACCAGAGCCAATTACTATAGATTATGTTAATGTGAAAGACAATAAAGTAGAACTTGGTTATATTATGGAATACATAGATGGAATATCTATATTTAATGAAGATATAAGTGTAGAAGATAAAATTGTTGCACATAATTTATTACATAGAGAAACAAAAAGATTATTTAAAAAAGGATTCACTTCTATGGTCCCAGCTGTAGAGTGTATTTTAAAACCAAATGGAGAAATAAGATTAATTGATTTTTCACAATTTCAATATAAAGAGTTATAGATGTCAATACTAAATCGTGGTTGGATATACGATTCAATAACAAGAAATCAAGATTCAGGTTCAGTATCATATAGATGGACTCATGGTGCTAATGATGTTTATATGGGTAGTGGTATATTTTATTATGCTATTCCATATTTCTTAAAGGCCGAAGTATGTGTCTGTCTTGGTAGTGGTGGTGGATATGTGCCAAGATTGATGACAGATGCAACTTGGGAGTTACAAGAAACCAATATGATTGAAGTGGGTAAAGTTTATGTTATTGATGCAACAAATGATGTAAATGGTGAGGTTGATTGGTCTGATGAAGAAAGTTTTTTGAGAAAAAATTTCAATCCTAAGTTTTTAAATACAAGAACATTTGATGCATTTCATAATTTTTTTGTTAAGAGGGATATTAAAATAGATTATTTACATATAGATGCTGACCACACATATGAAGGTGTTAAAATGGATTTTGAGTTATATTCTACTATAATGAATGAAAATGGAATCATATCAATACACGATACAGATTCCGAATATTGGGAAAATTATCAAACTTATGAGGGAGAATCTCATGACCTGTGTACTGGTCCAAGTGAACTTATAAAAGAAATAAGTGATGATTGGGAAGTATTTAATTTGTTTGACCATCATGTAAATTATGAAAAATTATCATCTTCTGGATTAACTTTGTTACGGAAAAAAAATGAATCAACATAAATTAACAAAATTTACTATCGAAGAAAAACAAGACATCCAAGAACGATATGGTGAATGGATGAAACCCGAAAATATTGTTTGGGTTGAGGTAGAATATGAAAATTCATTAGCAAGTCTTACTGGATTATTAGGTTCTGAAGGTTATATTGCTATTATGAAAAAATTAGAATCTTTAGATTGGTTATCAGGTTATGCAGAAAAGATGTGGGTTTTAGAAAAATTAAAAGATTTTCAGATGCATACTTCACCTTATATTGAAAGTAGAATAGGTGAATATCAAATAGAAAATTTTAATGATGAAACTAAACAAAGAATTTTACTTGAAGAAATAGAAAATGGTGGTCTTACAGGTCAAGGATTTTTAAGTGATTTTATTAATGATAGAATAGAAAAAATGTCATTTGAAAGTTTACGAGAGGAATTAGAAACACGACAAAAATTAGCAGATTGTGAAATGCATACTACACCTTATGTTGAATCAAGAATATGGGATTATGAGATATTAGATTTAGAAGATGAGATATTTAAGAGAATAAAGTTAGAAGAATGTGAAAAATTAAATACTCAATTTATAAAGAAAAGAATAAAATCTTATTTGAAAAAAATTCATCCTGAAAAGGAACTTGATAAAAGACAAATTTTACAAGAATGTGAAAGACATACAAATGATTATGTTAGAAAAAGAATAAAAGAATTTCAACCATTAGTTTTAAAGACTGAAAATAATGAAGATTTATATGAACAATTACAATTTAGACAAGATTTAGAACAATGTGAAGAACACGCAACAGAATTTATAGAACAGAATATAAAGTTTTATAAAGGTCGTGGATTAGAAATATCTACTCCTGGACAAGAACTTGAAAATAGATTAAAACTTGAAGAATGTGAAAAGTTTAATACCGATTATATTTCAAGAGAAACAAAAAGATTAAAAGATGAATATTTAATTCGTGATCCTAATGAGGAATTGAAACATAGAATGAATCTTTCATTCTTTGAGGATAATGTAAAGGATAAAGAAAAGATAGCTAGTGAGGACACATTTTGGGATATGATTTCAGTTCATGGTTTAGAGAATATGCAAGTTTTAAAGGAAGAATTGAATAAGGTAGGTGAAGGTTTTTGTTTAGCAAAATGGAATCAAGTTAGTATTCTTTTACAAACAGGTCAAACTCATAGTTGTCACCACCCAAGACCGCATGTTGTTCCTATTGCAGAATTAAAAGATAATCCATCTGCACTTCATAATACACACTTTAAAAAGAGACAACGCGAAAAGATGTTACATGGTGGGAAACCAAAAGAATGTGATTATTGTTGGAATGTAGAAGATGCTAACCCAGGAGCATTTAGTGATAGGATTATGAAAAGTGGTGAGGCTTGGGCATTTCCATATTTTGACAAAATTAAAAAATCAGATCCAGAAGAAAATACAAATCCATCATATGTAGAAGTATCATTTAGTAATCAATGTAATATGTCTTGTGGTTATTGTGATGTAAAGAGTAGTTCTAACTGGCAACATGAAATATCAACTCAAGGGCACTATCCCACAAGTGGAATGTATAATAATACTGAATGGATGGAACGAGAGGGGATTGTTCCGATTCCACATACTA
>Ga0114932_10004132_pt1 | contig 13796 bp, 15 predicted proteins | sample 2SBtaG_2_FD_87286 | JGI IMG/M metagenome (GOLD analysis project Ga0114932, IMG submission 87286) | Deep subsurface microbial communities from Kolumbo volcano to uncover new lineages of life (NeLLi) - 2SBTROV12_ACTIVE470 metaG | ecosystem: Environmental > Aquatic > Marine > Volcanic ...
CAAGCAGAGCGAAAGCTGGTGCTACCATCTTACCAAGGTCACCTGAGAAGTTGACCGTGCCAACAGCTTTTGATACACCCCTTTCGTCATACGCTCGTGAGACCATACTAGAACCAAGCGGGTGTTGAGTTCCCCCGCCAAGCCCTCCGAAGAAAGAGACAACTAGCAACAAAGGAAACACTGAGCACAATGCCATAGCCATAAGACCTATTGAAACCCACGCATTTCCTAGCAAAAGCAACCAGAATTCACCAGTAGTCTCAGCAAGTATGCCAACTGGAATTTGGAACACTGCTGTTGCTCCAGTAAAAACTGATCTCAACAGCCCTACTTCAGCATAGGACAACCCAAGATCGTCCTTTATCGCAGGCAGTAGAGGTACCAATAAAGCGAAAAACAGATCGCTCCAAATGTGCATTACAGAAGAGAAAATAAGAACATATCGTGGAACCGTAGGGGTTGGAGTAATAGTTGCAGATGCCAAGTTTTGTCACACTCTGATAATTCAAATTTTATGAAAGGTACACTCTCATAGTCCTATAGTCAAATATCGTTTTGACATGGATAACCAAAGAGCCCTATCATATCGTCATAATAATCCCCATAGGAGAATCTAAATTGGCCACCATTGGTGAATTAAAAAACCAGTACCATCAACTAGACCAAGAACTTTCATGGAAGTCCGAAGAGGCTATCGAAAGTTCCTGCCTATTAGCCTTTAATTACGAATACACCGATCAAGACACAGAAGTTAAAATTGACACTGACGAATTCACCGCTGTATGTCCTTGGACTGGTCTACCAGATTATGGGACGTTGTATATTGATTACATACCATCCTCTAGTTGCATAGAACTAAAGTCCCTAAAGTTCTACCTGCTTTCATATAGAGACGTAGGCATAGTTCAGGAACACGCAGTAAATCGCATACTGAACGATCTTGTCGATCTCTGCAAGCCCAAAAGTATCAAAATCACTCTTGATTATAAAACCAGAGGGGGAATACACACTTCCGTCTCGGTCGAGCACGCTGCGTAGGGGGCATGAATGAAATTCTCGGGAACATTTATTATTATCGTAGCACTATTCATAACAGTGCTCATTACTTCCAACATAGTCGCTGTGAAACTCATACATATAGCAACCCTTCCGCAGCCTTTCTTAGGGGATGCTCTTATTTTCCTACCAGCTTCAATAATAATTTTTCCGATGAGCTACATTATTGGAGACGTATTAACCGAGGTTTACGGATTCAGAACCGCTAGAGGCGTCATTTGGTTAGGGTTTGCCTGCAATGTAGTAGTCGCTATCGTGCTATGGCTTACTGGGATAATACCAGCAGTTATTTTCTGGGAGAACCAAGATGCCTACATGAGCATTCTAGGCCAATTCCCTTTGATTCTAATGGGATCATTTATCGCATATCTGATAGGCGAGTTTTCGAACTCAGCCACCTTATCTATTCTGAAAGTGACTACTAATGGAAAATACTTGTGGCTAAGAACAATTGGATCCACAGTAGTTGGCCAAGGCTTCGATTCTTTTGTATTTATTTTTATAGCCTTCGGAATAAGCGGGGCTCTCGGACCTGAAACGCTATTCAGAACAGCTCTATTGCAATGGTGGGTAAAAATAGGTTACGAAGCCTTAGCAACTCCACTAACTTACGCAGTCGTAAACTACATCAAGAAAAAGGAACAGATAGACGTATATGACACACCGAAATCGCTCAATCCTTTTGGTGTATTCAGATAATTATCTAGTAATAGATTGTGAATTCTAAACCCACCATAAAGCAAGCAATTCAGAATCTGTCACAGAACATGGCAGCGAGCAAAAAATTCAGACTATTAGTAAAAAATAATTTCTATAAACTAATAACTCTGAACACATGCTGCGGAAACAACGGGCAACCCGGGTGTTGAAGGAAATAGTCGCCTAGTATAGGCGTCTCAAGTTTCTCGTCTCATCACGGATGCGACAACAACTAGGCCATTACCAAAGAACCCTCAGACACGGCTATTCCGACCCACCAATGTCTACCTCTTCCTCGACGCCTTCTCTCAAACCCGGCTGAGGTAAGTTTCATTCCAAAACTACGCTGACCGACCGGCTGATAACCGTACTCTACACACCATTCCAAGTAAGATGAATATAAGTCCTTGGCCATTACCATTTTTTCAGCACCCACGATACAAGTGTTCTCCACAAAATCTCCTAACGCATCTTTCGGTGCCATCTGGAATGTAGGTGCTTCTTTGGGTTTCGCAACAATGTCATATTTGAGCTGTTCGGGTGTAATGCTCGAATTATGGATATGACTGTACGGTATTACAGTGGCACAATATTGCAGCAGGTCTACGTATCGTTGGATCCCTCCAAAATCGCTCCAACAAAGCTCTTTACCGTCCAATTCACTAGTGTCTAGCATAAAGTTTGCTGAATCAACTGCAAACAGCTTCCGGTAGTTATTCGGACACCTCCAAATAGGAGTCATTAAACCATCCCTAAAGGCTTCTGCAATTAGGGATATAATACAGTGGGCCGTTTCCAGTTCAGTAGAGCAATTACTATCTGGAATATCACCACATACACTACGCATGATCCGGTCGGTTTCTATTATTGAACATGCGAACGCGGCTCTGACCTGATTATTTCCTCTTCGTATGAGATCAGAATTGTCAGTAACCTCAAGCGGTATCATTGGTTTAGCAACGGTAAGGTCTGATGCGATAAACTCACTTTGACTAGAAACTAACCGGGCAGTCATTATGCCTCGTTCAACGGCTTCTAATAAAGCGACCCCTAGAGTAAGATTTTCAACAAGTAAATATATCTGTTCTGATGGCGACACACCCACACCTCCCCATTCGCTTGACTATAGTTTAATCTGATTAACAGTCAAAACGACAAGAGGAGAGCATGGGAGTTTTCACCAATTTTCGATCAGGCATTTCTAGATTAAGGGGATAATGTTATTCATTAATATTCATTACCACTTTAATCACATTGTCCTGTTGCTGATCGTACATATCATAAGCGTTCTGGACTTCTGAAAAGCCCATTTTATGTGTGATTAATTTGCTAGGGTCTGCCCATCCGCGTTCTTTAAGTGACACCATGTCCTTAATTTGTGTAATAGGGTCACCACTTCGAGCACCTGTTGTTGGTATGATACGAGGTTGTTGTTCCATCCAATAGTTATGCTCTATTGGTACCAACTTATCAGTCTGAATACCAAATACAATAATAGTACCGAATTGGCGTATCTGACTAAATGCCATATTCAAAGTATCCGGATATCCAGCAGCTTCCACAGCTATATCTACTCCAACCCCTCCGGTGATTTCAGATATAGCTTCACTCAAGTTCTCCTTGTCAGGATTAATCCTATGAGTAGATCCAAATTCTTTAGATTTTTCCAATCTATAATCCAAGAGATCTGCTACTATGACGTTTCGGGCACCCATCCTGGAAACCAACATGGTAAAGCTCAGTCCAATACTACCCTGACCCATTATCAGTACATTTTGCCCTAGAACACTTCCCATCTGACGACACGAATACAATACCGTTCCTGATGGCTGACACATAACCCATTCATCTAACGATCCGGTATCTGGTAAAAGTGCCATGCGTGTTGGATCGGAAACAACATATTCACACAACCCACCTGTTCCGCGGTAAGGGATAGTTATCACTCTCTGACCTTCTTGAAAATCATCTGTTTTGCTGTCCACAACTATTCCTGCCAGTTCATGACAAGGTGAACCGGGTTTCATCGGGTAATCTTCTTCAGCAGTCGAACTATACCCGTGTCTTATATCGCTCCCGCACACTGAAACGCGCTCAAGTTTTATCAAGCATTGACCATCTGAAGGAACAGGAGTTTCCACATCCACAAATTCAAAATTCTTAGGACCAACTAACCTTGCTGATTTCATAGTAAATTTCTCCTTCAGATTTTATCTGGTTATAGTAATATCAATTCGAACACCATATCAAGTGTAGTATTTATCTTCTAATGAACAATCGCCGGCCTATTATGGCCACATTATCCACCCTGTGTGATCAGTACGTGCCTTGAATAAATGCCCACCACCAGTGGTGACATATAATGTTTTCATATCACTATCACCAAAACAACAGTTGGTCGCACGTTCAACTCTTATCGGGTGTGTCTCTAAAACCCTACCTGCCGGAGAAAACACGTAGATCATAGGACCTGGGCCACCAGACTCCCATCCAGCACAAGCAACGATATTTCCATCAGTGTCTAGAGTCATACCGTCCACGCCTCTCTGTACTCCGTTAATATCAACACCGAAAGTATGAAGGGTTACATACTCGCCCAATGTACCGTTTTGATTTATGGGGTACGCCCGAAGTTCCCTGCGCTTATCAACGCCATAATCACTTTGTGCAACATACAGAGTTTTTTGATCACGGGATATCAGAATACCATTCGGGCGGGTAATGTCAGTCGTAATACGACTTAGCTGCCACTGGCTGTTTCCTTCTGGATCTAATCTTAAGACTGACATATGATCTAGTAATTGGTCTCCGCTACCACCGATGCCACTATAAGGATCTGTAAACCAAATTCTTCCAGATCGATCCACTACCAAATCATTCGGATTATTATGCGGAATATCATCAAGCATATGGGGCAATGAATTTATCGTTCTCAGGTCTGATTCAAATCGAACAATGCGCCGGCCACCCTGTTGACACCCATATAGATTACCGGATGAATCGAAACACAAACCATTAGTATATGAAGTACCTGTAAAATACTCGTCTACTTCGCCACTATCGGGCATATAGCGCATAATCCGACATCCTTGAATGTCGGTAAATAACACTGATTCCCCAGTCCAAACAGGTCCTTCCGTTGTTCCACCGTATGGGCCAGCTACCAACTCAAACTCCCAGCTCATGAAACACCTCCTCCTGTAATGGTTACCCGGCGCCAGTATATTATCCATCGTCAGGGATGTCATTACCGACATCAATTTGACACGTAAATTGGGCCACTGTACGCTACTCTTCACAAACAGAACTACAGCACGGTTAGATTCAATGACTAACGACATATTGCTCGAATATAAGGATCATATATCCACAGTCACATTGAACCGCCCAGATCAAAGAAACGCTATCCGTTTTCATATGTGGGAGGAACTCTCGCGTTTATTTGAAAGCCTAGATAATGACGTTAATACCAAAGCGATCGTAATCACCGGCGCCGGAAATGAGTCATTTTGTGCCGGCGCAGACATACAAGACTTTGAGCAGTACAGAAATAACTCCACCCAGGGTTACGAATATAACGCAGCAGTTGATACCCTACTCGAGACACTGATAAATCTGAAAACCCCAACCATTTCAATGATTAAAGGGGTAGCAGCCGGCGGTGGTTGTGAAATAGCAACAGCCACAGATATTCGTATTGCTACACCTAATATCAGAATGGGAATACCAGTAGCGCGGCTTGGAATTACTATAGGCCACAGGGAAATGAGCAGCCTTATAAATCTGGTAGGAAAAGGAAATGCTTTATACATACTCATGTCAGGGCGTTTGGTGGATGGGGAAACTGCTCTAGCTATGGGATTAGTAACACAAGTAGTGCCCGAACTCGAATTAGAACTCACTACATACAAACTTGCTGCCGAAATCGCTAGATTAGCCCCACTCTCACATGCGGTGAATAAAGAGATCTTGAATAATGTGCTAGAGTCTCCTTCCTTAGCAAAGTTATCTCAATCACAAAAGGAACTACCCTTAAAACAATTCGATACTAAAGATTACAAAGAGGGTTACAATGCTTTCTTAGAGAAACGCAACCCTGACTTCATCGGCGAATAACTTTGTTAAAAAAATAACCGGTCAGACAATATTACCAATCTGTAGAGGTCCCGAGACTTGCCCCAAACAAGTAGAAAAAGAGCAGATGTCCTGATATACGAACTAGGTCTTTCAGAAAGCCGCGAGCAGGCGCAAACTATGATAATGGAAGGGTTAGTGTTTCAACCGTCCGGAAGAGTACTAAAGGCTAGTACGATACTAGATGAGAATACCCCTATCGAGATACGTGGAAGATTACCTTATGTTAGCAGGGGCGGCATAAAGCTTGCACATGCACTCGAGAGTTTCGATATCAACGTTACTGACATGGTTGTCCTTGATGTAGGAGCATCCACTGGCGGATTTACCGACTGCGTTCTTCAAAGAGGATCATCACACGTATATGCTGTAGATGTCGGGCATGGCCAGATACACCATAAAATTCGAACAGACGCCAGAGTAAGCGTTACGGAAAAATGTAACGCCCGCTATCCTTTCACACTCCCCGAAAAAGTTGATTTAATAACTATAGACGTTTCATTTATATCCCTGAAGTTGATATTGCCATCAGTGGAACAGCATTTGAAAACAGGGTGTCCTATAGTAGCGCTAGTTAAACCCCAATTCGAAGCACAAAAAGGAGAAGTTGGCCGAGGAGGAATTGTTCGGGATAGTACAATCCATCAACAGGTCATGTCGCGAATGTTCAATTGGTGCGTTGATAATAACTTCTCAGTAGAAAACCATTGCGAGTCACCCATAAAAGGAGACTCTGGTAACAAAGAATTCTTTATTCTACTGGAAAAAACTATCTAATTTAAAAATTTTGTAACGGAAAGGTGTGATATATGGATGTACAGAAAGTCGCCGAGATCCTACTAGACAGAAAAGAGACCGTATCAGTTGCAGAAGCATGCACGTGTGGACTGGTGGGTTATACACTGGGAAGCGTACCTGGAGCATCGCAGTTCTTTCCTGGAGGAGTAATAGCATATACAGGAGGACTCAAGCAAAATATCTTGGGTGTATCTGATGAACTGTACAATACCAAGGGAACTGTCAGCAGTGAAATGGCTATAGCTATGGCAAGAGGTGTCCGTGAACTTACAAATACTAACTACGGAATCTCAACAACCGGAGTCACAGGTCCCGCTGCAGGTAGATCAGGTCTGCCTGTAGGAACATTTTTTCTCGGTTTATCAATTAAAGATGGTCAGGACATATCAGCCGAGATCAGAGTAACCGGCGATAGAGACGAGACCAAGCAAGGAGCAGCCCAAGCCGTGATCAGCCTTCTCGGAGATCATTTAGGTTCACTGTAGTATGCGAGGCACGGTATGCCCGAAAGATTACATACAGTTCGGGCATACCCGCGGATTATCTTATAGGCCTAGTCTTTGAAATGTGGCATGACTTTGCTAGAAAACAATTCCATGTTACGAATCCCACTTTTGAGATCCATGCCAGGCCACATCATACGAAAACTGCCACGATCTATGCCGAGGGAACGATATTTTTCTATCTCGGTGATACAATCCTCAGGATCACCGATTATAAACCGATCTCTCGCTAATTCTTCAAAGGACGTACTAAAACTTTCATCACCAGGTAGTGCCTTATCCTGACCCCACTGCGCATAGGCCTCGTATTTCCCCCCTAGGAATGGTTGGACCTCGTGGAATGCCTTTTCCTTATCATCGTGAACAAATAATTCTCTACCCATTGGCAACAATGCAGGACTTTCAAATCCGGCTTCACCAGCAGTTTCATTGTATACCTGAATCTGCCTTTTGATAGTTTCATGGGTGGCATGCGGATTGACATACCAACTATAGCCATTAGTAGCAGCGCGCTTAATAGCTGCATCGCTGTTCGCAGCTACCCAAACAGGTGGATGTGGTTTCTGTATAGGCTTTAGTACCATCTCAGCATCTTTAACCTGAAAGTGCTGTCCTGTGTGCGTAACTTTTTCTTCGGTCCAAAGCCTCCTCATTAACTCTAAACATTCCATATAACGGGAGACTCTGCGCTTTGGATTAACCGCAAAAGCATCATATTCCTCGTCTCGATAACCTAAGGCAGCTGCCAATATGAAGCGACCATTAGTAATCACGTCCATGGTAGCGATACGTTCTGCCAAATCCACAGGGTGATGCAAAGGGACCAACAAAGTGGCAACTATACTCATATCTCCTGTCTCAGCTGCCAATCTCGCGAGTAACGGCATTGTTTGAAGTTGTTGATACGGCGACGTTAGATAATGCTGTCCTTGATATATAAAATCAAAACCAAGATCCCTAGCTGATCTGACATACTCAATAATTTCACCAAAACTTTCTCGCATGTTCGTTCCTCTAGGTTGCTGCCCCATGCCAGTTAGTGAGACGCCGAATTTCATAACCAAACTCCTGATCTTTAAATTTTAATAGTGTTCTAGAATAACCCAAATATCAATAGCAGCCCAACTTGACTAAGCTATATGTCGGAGCTACCATCCGACAGCAGACCATATTTATGTCTCATTACTTTACAACTTTACACTTTTATAGGTAGTCAAATGCAAATAACTAAACATGTTTTCGCTACTCATATTACTGAAGATCAAAATAGTTTTGGCGCTATGCACCCTGGGGGAACCCATATATATTTTGTTGGAAACCCCAACGAAGAAATGGTTGTAATTGATTCTGGAGAACCATATCGCGCATGGACTAAACAAATTCTGGACTACTACAACGAATTGGGAAATCCCAAGATTTCATCGATACTGATAACCCATGGACACGGGGATCATATAGGTGGACTAGACAGACTCCAAGAACAGATGAACTGCCCAGTAAGATGTCATCCAAAATTAGAACCTCTTCTAACTCAACGCCTAGGTAAAGGCTGTGTCATAAAGCTTAAATCCAGGGAACTACTAACAACTGGAGGACAAGCATCACTTCGGGCGTTATTCACCCCTGGTCATGAAGAGGATCACGTCTGCTATTCGTTACGATCAGACAAAGTATTATTCAGCGGGGACACCATCTTAGGCAACTCATCATCAAGTGTAAGAAATCTGCGCCAATATATGTCATCTTTGGAAATAATGGCCAAGCAGAAACCCGACATTATTTGCCCGGGTCACGGAGACGTCATTCGTAATGGGACTAACAGGATTCAATGGTATATTGAACACCGTCTAGCCAGAGAATCACAGATCCTAAAAGCATTAAGCAATGGACCTGTTACGGTAGAAGAATCAGTCGGCTTAGTATATCCGAGGAACTTAAGGAAAAACCTTAAAAACTCTGCCGCCAGGAATATACAAACCCATCTAAACAAATTAAAGGAAGAAGGAAAGGTTGTTGAAACTGATTCTATTTATTCTCTAGCATAACCCCATTGATAATAAGAAACGTCTAATTAAGAATGTTTTACAAAACCGGAATAAATAGTTTCAGAGCATCAATGGGATGTGGATTCTTCATTGTAGTCATCGGCGCGATGTTATTAAGCCCTCTAGTAGACTTGATAGTTGATCTATTGGGTTGGGTGTTAATAATCTCAGGAGCATTAATATTGGCCACGAATACATTACAAGCAATATTGAAAAAATAGCGTACACCCGCCAGATACCGACTTAATTGCGCTGCAATAGTTCAATCCTAATATTATCCGGTGCCATCACAAAAGCTATTCTTACACCAGGCCTGATATCATACGGTTCAACAGCCATCTCGGCTCCTCTACTCTTGAGATCGGCTACAGCCTCATCGATATTGTCTACACGGAAGCCAAAATGATCCAATCCTAAATGTGGATCAACTGGGCTAGTATCCATATCCACTTCTTCTGGTACCGCTGCAATAAAAACGGCTAATCCATTGATATCCAAGTCTATACGTGGTTGCCCATCTGATTGAATAGATTCAAGAATTTTCGCATCGAACATGGTCTCGAAATACTTGGCTATACCCATTGGGTTCTTGCTGCGAAGATGAATATGATCATAACTATAAACAGGCATAATTATTCTCCAAAATATTGTTGGTAAACGAATCCTTAGTCTCGCATAGAATAATTTTAATATACATCATGTCATTGACTATGACCACATCAACAATCCGGTTTATGTGGAAGTACCAGCTTATAATATTGACCTATAGGATAACTGAATATAGAATTGATCCAGAAATAAATATTGTGGAAACTTAACAATTTAATATAAGCACTTTGAGGTGGCCCAGAAATGGGCTGAAAAGGGAAGCCGGTTTAAGTCCGGCACGGACCCGCCACTGTAACTGATGAGAGCATCCCAAAATAGTAAGCCACTGGCAATTGAGCTGGGAAGGCAAGCGTTGCTCGGTAACAATCAGAAGTCAGGAGACCTGCCTCTTAGTAGACTTGTTACTCCTCGTGGAAAAGGTGTACGAGATTTAATATTCTCAACCTGACCACGATGGGGTCAGGTTTTTTTTTAGCCTAATCGTTTCGCGAGGGAGAACTACAGAGCTATATTACGCTGGAGAAACCTCCTCCTCTCCGGCATAATAGTCTCTTACATAAGGTACACGTTCTATAGTTCTCACCTCGTTTTAAAAGAAATTCGTAAAATGGTAAACATGGTATTAAGTTACAAAAACACAGCTATCAAGTCGAGATTAATAGATTGACTCCAGCAATTGTTATAGCAGGCGTTAGAAGTGGTGTCGGAAAGACAACAATAGCGACAGGTATAATGGGGGCTCTGACCAAAAGAGGCAAAAAGGTTCAACCTTTTAAAGCAGGCCCAGATTATATTGACCCGTCGTATCATAAACTTGCAGCCGGAATACCATCTCGCAATTTAGACTCGTGGCTACTACCACATCAAATCGTATCTGAGCTTTTTCATAAAGCGAGTGAGTCTGCAGATATTTCCATAGTCGAAGGAGTAATGGGAATATTTGATGGGCACTCGAACTTAGATGAATTTGGGTCTACTGCGCAACTGGCTAAGTTGATCGGAGCGCCTGTAGTGCTTATAGCAGACGCTTCCAAAGTGGCCAGAAGTGTTGCAGCTGAAATACTCGGATACCAAATGTTCGACCCCGATCTCAATATTGCTGGAGTGATATTAAACGGCATTGGAAGTCCGCGTCATTTAGAGTTCTGCAAACCCCAGATTGAAAAAAGTACAGGTATACCGGTAATAGGGTACATGCCAAGACGACAAGATTTAGTACAACCTGAAAGGCACCTAGGACTAATACCTACAACGGAAGGCACAGTAGTACAAGAATGGTATGATTCATTAATCACTCAAACCGAAGATACGATAGATCTTGAGGCTATTTGTGATATAGCATCCACGGCAAAACTTTACCCTGTAGAACCATACATTTATCCTAGATCTCCTCAACCTAAAAAAGCGGTCATAGCAGTTGCTAGAGACGAGGCTTTCAGTTTTTATTACCAAGATTCATTAGACCTCTTAGAATCCTGGGGTGCGGAAATCGAAGAATTTAGTCCTTTGAAAGATAGTAAAGTGCCTGATCGATGTGGAGGAATCTACATAGGTGGCGGATTCCCAGAACTATTCGCCCAAGAGCTTTCCGAAAACAAATCGATGTTACGATCTATGAATGAGCAAATCACCCGCGGAACCCCAATATATGCTGAATGCGGCGGTCTTATGTACTTAGGCCAAAGCTTATCCGATATGACTGGGCAAATGCATCCTATGGTTCAAGCGCTTCCATTATCATCTTCTATGAAAGACCAAACACTTCACCTAGGATATAGGGAGCTAGAGGCTCTTTGTGACAGCCCAATAATGAAGAAAGGGCAAGTGATAAAAGGTCATGAATTTCACTGGTCAGTATTGGAAAATAACCCTGACTCACACAACGCGTTATATGCGATATTAGATCAAGATAAAAGATTTGAGGGATTCCATAGCGAAAATGTATGGGCCTCATATGTTCATATACATCTTGCTAGCGATCCGTCTTTAGCTAAAAGATTCGTTGAAGTATGTTCGAGACTTTCCAAACTGTAAGTTTCCTACATATTAACTCTACTTTCTTGGTATAGCATAAGTATGAGTTGATCATTAAAAATAAAAGGAGTCAAAAGCAATGAGTACTGAGCCTGGACCACAATCCGTCAAAGGACCCCGTATCAATAAAGGATTAGTAATAGTAAATACTGGGAATGGCAAGGGGAAGACTACTGCTGCAATGGGAGTTCTGTTTCGAGCTTGGGGTCGGGACATGAAAGTCCAGATGCTCCAATTCATAAAACATACAACCGCAAATTTTGGGGAACAAAGAGCCGCACAAAAAATAGGTGTTCCCGTTAGGGCCATGGGAGATGGTTTCACTTGGCGCTCTAAAGACCTTGATCAAAGCGCTGATCTAGCACGCGCACTGTGGGATGACGCTAAGGAAATTATAGCCACAGGTGATAACGATCTTATTATTCTCGACGAATTCACCTATCCGCTTCACTATGGATGGATAGAAGTTCAAGAGGTCATAGAGACACTCAGCAAACGACCAGAAATGTTACACATAATCATTACCGGAAGACACGCCCCTCAAGAGTTAATAGATTTCGCCGATTTAGTCACAGAAATGAACGTTATCAAGCACCCATATTCCGAAGGTATAAAAGCTCAACCTGGCATAGAGTTCTAATCACTCATCGGCGAACCTGAGTAAAGTCACAAAAAGGATAAATATGTCTACCTCAAAACTGATTGACGAAACCATACTCAACATTGATCCATTAGATGAAATATCAATGTCCAAAGCTCGCGAGCGTCAAAACACATTGACCAAACCTCTCGGTAGCCTCGGCAGACTGGAGGAATTGTCAATTAAATTAGCCGGCATATACGCTGATCCTAAACCCGTGATAACTAACAAATCCGTGATTCTAGCAGCTGGAGATCATGGTGTTGTAGCTGAAGGCGTCAGTGCCTATCCACAGGAAGTTACGCCGCAGATGGTACAGAATTTCTTATCGGGCGGAGCCGGCATAAATGTCCTAGCCCGACACGTCGGGGCCAATATAACTATTCTAGACGTTGGGGTCGCATCAGATCTGCCTAACCATCCCCTCCTCAAGAACGTCAAAGTAGCTCGAGGAACTCAAAACATAGCTAATGGCCCAGCAATGACACGTGACCAAGCGATTAAATGTCTGGAAATCGGTATACAAGCAGCGGAAGAGCAGATATCTGAAGGAGCAGACTTAATAGCTTTTGGAGAAATGGGGATCGGTAACACTACGCCCTCTAGTGCTATTACCAGTGTAATTACAAAAACCGATGCTCGTACCACTACAGGCCGTGGTACTGGAGTAGATGACGACGCTCTTGATCACAAAATTTCTATAATAAACAAAGCTATAGATACCAATCAACCTATTCCGACCGATGGTTTAGACGTGCTTACAAAAATCGGCGGACTCGAAATTGGGGCGTTAGCGGGAGCCATGTTAGGCACAGCAGCTCACAACAAACCAGTAATAGTTGATGGATTTATATCCGGAGCTGCAGCCTTAATAGCGTGGACCATATGTCCAAATGCTAGCTTGTATTTTATCGCCTCTCATAATTCGGTAGAACCTGGACATAACATAGGACTAAGCACCATGGGATTAAAACCCCTGTTTGATCTGGAGATGCGCTTAGGAGAGGGCACAGGTGCTACTCTCGCTATGCCAATAATAGAAGCGGCCTCGAAGTGTCTCGTGGAAATGGCCACATTTGCTGAAGCAGGTGTATCTGGAAAGGACGATGATTGATTATTGGTATCACTGTGAAACATTCTAGGGTAATTTAAAATGGTCATAGAAATAAAACAGTGGATTAGGAGCTTTCAGTGTTAACTCCTTTTCTAGTAGCCATAAGTTTCCTTACTCTGATTCCTTGTCGAATACGGAGTGAGATTTCTCCGCAAGATATAAGC